>VSSQ01000214.1_pt1 | contig 70180 bp, 54 predicted proteins | sample 4763081 | NCBI WGS metagenome assembly VSSQ01 (sample SAMN12137344, study PRJNA551015) | bioreactor metagenome | isolation source: SDC9 anaerobic chlorinated ethene degrading culture | place: USA: Knoxville, Tennesee | collected 2015-01-01
AGAACATGGCTTTTATTTCTTCCGGGTACAATCCCGCAAAACCGATGGAAGGCCGTATCAGCGATATTGGCCCCCGCAAATATAATGAATTCTTTCCGCCTGTAATTGCCAGAAACTTTGGCAAATGGCTTTATCACGAGATTCTGGAGCCCGGCGTGCTCGTGCACGTGGCCGAAAGCGGCGAAACCTGCTACACGGTGCGCATTGGCGGCACGCGTACCATGTCCATCACGCATATCCGCGAGCTGTGCGATATTGCCGACAAGTATTGCGGCGGCCATTTGCGCTGGACAACACGCAGCAATATTGAATTCATGGTGGAAGACAAGGCCACTATGGAAGCTCTGCGCGATGACCTGAACAGCCGCAAGTTTGACGGCGGTTCGTTCAAGTTCCCCGTGGGCGGCACCGGCGCTGGCATCAGCAACATGGTGCACACCCAGGGTTGGGTGCACTGCCACACCCCCGCGACCGACGCCTCCGGCCCGGTCAAGGCCGTGATGGACGCCCTGTTTGAAGAGTTTAAAGACATGCGCATGCCCGCCCCGGTGCGTATCGCCCTTGCCTGCTGCATCAACATGTGCGGCGCTGTGCACTGCTCGGACATCGGCCTTGTGGGTATTCACCGCAAGCCCCCGATGGTCGACCACGAATGGGCTGACCAGCTCTGCGAAATTCCTTTGGCCGTGTCTGCTTGCCCCACCGCCGCTGTGCGTCCCACCAAGGTGGAACACAACGGCAACAAGGTGAACTCCATCGCCATCAAGGAAGACCGCTGCATGTACTGCGGTAACTGCTACACCATGTGCCCTGCGCTGCCCATCTCGGACGGCGAAGGCGACGGCGTTGCCATCATGGTTGGCGGCAAGGTTTCCAACCGCATCAGCATGCCCAAGTTCTCCAAGGTCGTTGTGGGTTACATCCCCAACGAACCGCCCCGTTGGCCTTCGTTGACCAAGACCGTGAAGCACATCGTTGAAGTGTACGCGGCCAACGCCAACAAGTACGAACGTCTGGGCGACTGGGCTGAACGCATCGGCTGGGAAACCTTCTTCAAGATGACCGGCCTTGAATTCACCCACCACCTTATCGACGACTTCCGTGATCCCGCCTACTACACGTGGCGTCAGAGCACGCAGTTCAAGTTCTAACAGCCTTTGGACACCCCGCATCCCTCTGCGGGGTGTCAAGGCACAATGAGGTTACCATGACGCCGGATCAACAAAAAATAGTTGATTTCATCACCGAGAAAAACAAGACCAAGTTTTACTTCAAAGACTTTCTGGATATTTTTCCTGAAAAAGGCCCCAGAGAAGTAAAAAAAATACTGACTTCAATGGTGCAATGCGAAGTGATGGAATTTTGGTCCTCAGGCAGTACAACCATGTACGGCCTCAAGGGGGCTGGAAAGCAAAGCCAGGCCGAGGGCGAGGGATAGGAAATGCCGTTCCTCCACAATCCCGCACCACGCTGAGCTGATCTGCACTGCAGGCAGATGACATGAAAGGCGAAGTTTCGGAGCACGCCATTGCCGCCGGAACTTCGCCTTTTTTCATAGGGAACTTGAGGAATTAATCGGCCCCGGAAAAATCCTTTGGCTCGTCAAAAGATATGGATGCCGGGCGGAGCTTATACAGGTCAAACCGTTTGAGCCGGGAAATTAGGGTTGTTGGTTTTATCCCCAACAAGGCCGCAGCTCCCCGGTTGCCGTATATAAGCCAGTTTGTGCGCTCCAGCGCGGCTTTCAGATTGGCTTTTTCCATGTGCCGCATCTGCTTTTCCGTCAAAATCTTTTGCGGGCCGCCAGCAGGTACACCGCAGGCTTTCTCCGCCTGATCCGCTGGCCCGCAAAGGGCAAGATAGGCCAGGGCCTGCTCTGGCCGTCCGGTAATAACCAGTCGTTCAACAAAATTCTGCAATTCCCTGATGTTGCCCGGCCAATTATAGCGCCGCAGCCTGAGCATCTGTTCTTCCGACAGGTCAAAGGAAGAACGGCCATTTTTTTTGCAAAAAACGCCGATAAAATGCCGCACCAGCAGGGGGATGTCTTCTTCCCGCTCGTTAAGATTGGGCATGATGATGGGGAAGACTTGCAGGCGGTAGTACAGATCGTCCCTGAATGTCTTGTTCTGGATGGCCTGCTTCAGATTTTTGTTCGTGGCGGCGATGATCCGCACATCGGTGCGGCGGCTTTTACCTTCGCCGACTCTGCGAAATTCTCCGTCCTGTATGACCCTCAACAGCTTGCCTTGAAGCTCCAGCGGGATCTCGGCAATTTCATCAAGAAAAAGGGTTCCGCCGTCAGCCAGCTGAAAAAATCCCATATGGTCATTGATAGCGCCAGTGAAAGCCCCCTTGGCATGACCAAAAAATTCGCTTTCAAAAAGATGCTGCGGGATTGCGGCGCAGTTTATCTTGATAAACGGGCTGTTTTTTCTCTTGCTGTGCTTGTGCAGCTCATGGGCGACAAGTTCTTTGCCCGTGCCGGAGTCGCCTTGAATGAGTACGGTTGCTTCCGTATCGCCGACAATCTGAATCTGTTCGCGGATTTCCTTGATTGCGGCGCTTTCGCCGATGATGCCCGTAAACTTGCGCGCTTCGCAGAGTTCCTCGCGCAGGTGAGCGTTTTCCAGCTCTTTTTTCTGGTTGCTGGCATCGGCTATTTCAAAAAGACGTGCATTGGCAATGGCATAGGCGATATGATCGGCAACCATGCGCAAGAGTTCAAGGGTCCCCGCTTCAAGCATGCCGCGCGAAAAAACCGCTATGACGCCAAGGGTTTCCCCCCGGCAAACAAGAGGCTGCCCGGCAAAACTGACAATGCCCTCCCGCTTGATCCATTGCGGGTCTGCAATCCAGGGCTCTGTGCCGTCAATTCGGGCAACTTCAAGTGGTTTGTTGGTCAGGGCAATGGCCCCGACCTTTCTGCTGCCAAGGGGGAAGCGGTAAAATCCAGACAGTTCCGTTTCTGTCCACAGCCTGCCATCGGTGCGGGATTTGCCGTAGCTGGCCTTGAGGTGCAGGCATCGCCCCCGGCCCGTGCAGATTGCGTTATCCATGCATGTGGGGCAGGCAGTATCCGGTTCCACAAGCCATATGCGCACCAGCGCCGAATCACGCGCGGTGCCGAGGCTTTTGACTGCCAGCGAAAGCACGTCTTCCACTGCGCGCTGTTGCGCCAGATCCAGAAGGAGGGTTTTGATATCTCTGTCGCCAAGAATAATCATAGTCCGGAAGTATATAGCACAGGCCTGTACTCCGCAATTCCGCATGCCTGAGGCAAAGTTAAGGCGGGCAATGCACCGTCCCCAGGAGCGCGCTCAATCGTTATTTACAAACTATTGGCGTGCTGGAGGCGATATGCTTGCCCGCCCGAGCTTATCCATACAAATAAAAACAGTGGCTAACGCGGCCTTTCCGCGCTGTTTGCTCACCGCTAATCAAGCTTTGCCGTAATCTGCTTTGCACCATTCCGCAGTTTGGTAATAAGAGACTCAAGAACCTGACTCTGCTGCGAAAGATCAATCAGTGCCGTTGATATCTCCTGAAGCGCCGCCGATGTCTCGGACGTATTCTGGTCTGCCGCGGAGATGGATTGCGTTATTTCAGCAGATGCATGCGTCTGCTCATCCACAGCGCGGGCAATGGCCTGAATTTGCCCAGCCATTTCATTCACATGGAGTGTGATCTGGCTGATGGCTTCCCCTGTTCCCTCCGCCATGCCGTTGACCTTTGAGATGGCCTCCACAGCCGCATCAACACTGTTGACATTGTTTCGCGTTCCCTGCTGCACGGCCTTGATGGCATCGCCCACTTCCGTTACGGCCAGCATGGTTTTTTCTGCGAGTTTGCGAACTTCGTCAGCAACCACGGCAAAGCCTCTGCCTGCATCCCCCGCTCTGGCGGCTTCAATGGCTGCGTTCAGGGCCAGCAGGTTGGTCTGGTCTGCAATATCGTTAATGACATTCATAATTTTGCCGATGTCTTCTGCCTGATGCCCCAGTTCGCTCATTCCGGTCTTCAGGCTGTTTGCCATGGTCTGCACAGACTTGATGGCTTCAACCATATTGCGAACTTCGCCAAGCTCCTTATTCGCGTTGACTTTTACCAGTTCAGAGGAAGATGAAGCCTGCGCAGCATTGGTTGATACCTCATGAACAGAGGTATTCATCTGATCCATGGCAGCGGCAACAGAATTCATGCTGTTTGAGAGGCTCAAGGCGAAATTGCTGGATTGCTCAACCTGGGCTGAAATTTCCTGAGATGCCGAGGTAACGGAGCCGACAACACTATCAAGCATATTGGCAGCTTCAACCATGCCCGCAGCACGCGATTTAAGGGCATCGTCCCTGGCATCAGACGCTTCCTGGGCATGCTGCTGCGCGCGGGCTTCAGACTCTTCGGCCTCTGCCGTTTTTTGCTCGGAAAAAAGTATCTTTTCTTTCAGGCGGGACACCATGGCTGTCAGGGAGCGCTCCAGAGCCTGCAATTCCGCTTTAAAGGAGCCCTTTGGCTGCGTATCCAGTTCCCCCTCGGAAATCTGGTGGGCGAATATCTGGAGCCGCAAAAGAGGATTCACAAGGCTGTTGCGCATGATAAACCATACAGCGCACACAATTAAAACCAATATGATAATAGTTGCTGCTCCAATAGCAAAGGCAGCGTTCTGGGTTCTTTTAACGGCATCATCCAGAGAATAGATTATTTCAAACGCCCCATGGATTTCGCCTTCCTTCCAGCCCTCCTTGATGCCGCCAATGGGGTCTGGCGCACCCTTTGGGTCGCCATGGCAGTACATGCACTCTGCGGTCAGAGCTATTGGCTTAAAATAATGGATGGCGTCGGGCTGCCGCACTACAAGCTCAGTGAGGCCCTGCGACTTGATTTTGTCCAGGGCGGTTTTTTCCAGCTCGTTGGGCGTATTTTCTGGATTGCGCGGGGAATATTTGGGCACACGAAACCGGTAACCAAGCTTGCTCGCATTTTGCCGCGCCATTTTTATTGCCGTGATGATCGGCACGGCATCAACCAGTTTATCGCGCGAAATCTCATCAAGCGGCTTGATAACACCATTGAACTTAAGGGCCATTTCCTGGCGCGCCGATTCAGCCATGCTGACAATGCCGCGTGCTGATTGAAGGACAGCCTCTTCTTCAGACTTCCATATGCTCTGCATTGCGTATGCAAATACCAGAATGGCAAGAAGCGTTGGCCCGAGTATTGATAGAAGTAAAACTTTCAGCTTGATACTCATAAGTCCCCCACAATTGCGAATCACAAAACATTAGGGCATCAAACATGCATCACTAAAAATGCGCCTCAAAATAATTAAGAAACAGGCACAGGATCAAACATATTGCTAGAACCAGCACTTTTGCTATCGATCAAGGTAAAAATTTATATAGATACAAACAACAAACTACTCTTGAAGTCAATACAAACTGCACAATATCAAGCGTATCGGCATAAGCCATGATAACATTAGAAGTTAAATGAATTTTTTTATCATGCAATAACAATATTTTATAACAAAACCTCAACATAATATATCCAAACAACAACCACCATATTAAATACATATGTTACATTATAAAGAATAGTTAGCTATCAATCTTCAATTCACCACTAAAAAGATCAATTTTGCATAACAAAAATTCAATACATGCGGCTAATGCACAGAATATACAGACTATCCACAAAATGCATCTTCCATGCGATAACACGTTTAAATGTCGCATAAAACATTTCTACTAACCCAAACAAAAGGCGCCCCAAGATTGCTCTCAGCGCGCCGCAGGCAAATATTGCACGGGCGTGCTGCCCGTGAGAAAAATTTTAAAACAATCATCCCGCTGTCCGCTTTCAATGGAAGCAGATACCCCGCGGACCTTGTATGCACCTTGCGCATTGTCGCTGGGAACCTTGTACAAGCTGTCTAAAGAGGTTCAGGCCCATTCTCCGGCACAACGATTAGCATTGCTTTTCAAAAAACGCGCTACAACTTTTAAAAAATTTTCACTTCGGTTGCCAACGGACGCGCATCAGATATCTGAATTTTGCACGGGTATTGTAGAAAAAGAGCTAATCAACACGCAAGATTGACGCAATTTTTTGCCTGCCAGGCCAGCACCCCCCGCGGATCACGGTTGACGATCAGAAATTCATTCCCCTCGAAATAATCACAAAGACATATTTTCAAATAGTGCAGTCACAAGATTGTCTAGATATTGATTTTATGGCATCTTTTTTTTGCTATCAACAATAGACGGATACCATATATCGCCAGCCACCAATAGACGGGATGACAGTTTTGGGACAATTAAAAGGAATTGGATATCACCCTGCATGGCGTGGAGGGATATGGGGCATCGGCAGATATGACGACCGTTGGCTTGCAAACATGCATTCCACCAATGATGAATCTCACGAGCAGAAGAACATAATAAGGGTGTCTATAGCGAAGAAACTTGGCAGAAAAAGCATGCTCCACTGAAGTGGCGCGGTGTATTTCAGGCCCATACCCTTTGCGAAAAGTGGGCGTTCGCTTAATAATGCAAGTTAGACATAATTTATCTTTCCCCGTCTACATGGGGGAAGGCTAGCAGTTTTACCCGCAAAATATCGGGGTTCATATGAACACTCCTTGTTACGTCACGCGTCCACTGATGCCAACAGAGCAAGAATATGCTGCCTATGTTTCGCGAATTTTTGCTTCCCAGCATTTGACAAATCATGGCCCCTTTTCACAAGAATTGGAGATTCGGCTCGCCCAGTTTCTGGAAACGCCACGAGTCAATGTATGCGCCAACGGCACCATAGCCTTGCAGCTGGGCCTGCATGTACTTGGCATGGCGGGCAAAACAGTCATCACGACACCCTTTACCTATGTTGCAACCCTTTCAGCATTGCTCTGGGAAGGTTGCAACGTTGTATTTGCCGATATCGACGAGGAAACCTGTTGCCTTGATCCCCAAAGTGTTGCCGAAAGACTCACCCCAGAGACTGCTGGTATTCTTCCAGTGCACATTTACGGCAATATTTGCGATGTAGATTCACTTGATGCACTGGCTAAAAATCATGACCTGCGCGTCCTGTATGATGCAGCGCATTCTTTTGGCGCTTCGTACAACAACCGTAGCCTATTAAGCTATGGAGACGCCGCTGCATGCAGCTTTCACGCAACCAAGGTGTTCAATACTGTAGAAGGCGGTTGCCTTGTCACCCAAACAGACGAAGCGCGAGAGGCCTTTCTGCTGATGCGCGCCTATGGGCATCAGGGGAATCAGCACTTCCGGCTTGGTATAAACGCCAAACTTTCCGAGCTGCATGCCGCAATGGGCTTGTGCATTCTTGATAAAGTGCGTGAAAATATTGCAGAACGCAGCATTGTTAGTGCAATGTATGATGCCCTTCTGCCAGACAAGGGGTTGCGACGACCGGCCCTGCGCCAGGGCCTGATTTGGAATCATGCATATTACCCCGTAATTCTTGATGATGAAAAAATTTTGGAACGAATTGTGCATACCCTTGCCAAGGATAATATTTTCCCCAGGCGGTACTTTTATCCGTCATTGAACACGCTGCCCTACATCAAAAATGCATTGCCGTGTCCTGTGGCAGAAAGCGTAGCGCGCAGGGTTCTTTGCCTCCCTCTCTATGCGGGGCTGGAGGAAGAAATTGTAGAGCGCATAGCGCACTGCATCAACCATTGCCTGGAAGGTTAGATTATGGCGCAATCACAATTTTTTCATGCAAAAATTTCCGGCATACACACCGTAGTTCCCAAAGACGAAATCCGCCTTGAAGATGAACTGCAATATTTTAATGGCGATATTAAAAAAGCCAACCGGATGACCAAAATAGTGGGCATGGATTGCCGTCGAGTGTCTCAACCTGGTATTACGCCTTCCGATTTGAGCCGTCAGGCGGCTGAAATCCTTTTCAGCAATATGAAAATCGAGCGTACTTCAATTGATGCCATCATATTTTTGACTCAGCGGCCAGACCACATACTGCCCGCGACGGCCTGCATTCTTCAAAAAAAGCTGGGCCTTTCGCAACACTGTGCAGCTTTTGACGTAAATCAGGGCTGTTCCGGCTACGTTTACGGTCTTTGGCTTGCTTTCTCTCTGGTAGAAAGCCGAGCAGCCTCACGGGTGCTCTTGCTGGTGGGCGACGGCATGTGCCAGACGCTTGACAGAGACAACCGGGTAGTCACACCGGTTTTCGGCGATGCAGGCAGCGCCACCATTGTGGAGTATTCAGAGATCGAGAGCCGGTCGTGGTTCTCTCTGGGTTCTGATGGCGGCGGCGCAGAATCCCTGATGATTCCCGCTGGCGGCTACAGGTTGCCTCTGCCCAAAAATGTTGAAGACTATGCCGCATACTGCGAGTATCTGCACGACCCCAACGGCACGCCCTGGCGACTGACAAACATTTTTATGGATGGCGGCGCCATCTTTGACTTTACGGTCAACACTGTTCCGCCGCATATCATTGAAACACTCGCCTGGGCAGGCATGAATGCGGAAGATATCGACTGGTTTGTGCCCCATCAGGCTAACAAGCAGATCATGTCCATGATTGCGGAAGCTGCTGGTTTTTCACAGCAAAAGACAATAATGGGCGCTTTCAGCAAATTCGGCAACACTGCTGCAGCCTCCATACCAACAGCGTTGTGCGATGCGTGGCAGGAGATTGAGTTCAGTAAAAAACAGCGCCTGATGTTGTGCGGATTCGGCGTAGGGCTTGCCTGGGCATCAGCCATTATGGATACAGACACCATTGTCTGTACGGGTGTTTCTGATTTTGATCCCCCAGCAGATACCATGACGCAGCAAGAATACCTGGCCTACTGGCAAAACAAAATTACAGGGAAAAAAACGCCCCCCCCTCCCAAGGAGGAATTATAATGCTCGAGCAAAAAAAATTCTTTGCAACTCTGCAAGATATTTTGCAGACGGACACCCCGATTACTCCCGACACAAAGCTCACAGGAATGGAGGAATGGGATTCTTTGTCGATCATGTCGTGCATTGCCCTGTTTGACAAAGAACTTGGGGTAAAGACCCGGTTTTCGCAATACAAAGACGTGAACACCGTTGCAGACCTCATGAGCCTTGGGGAAGGCAAAATCGCATGACCATGCTGACGCCGGAAAATCGCGTTCTTGTCACAGGCGCCAGCTCTGGCATTGGCATGGCTGTAGCCCTTCTGTGCAACCAGATGGGAGCTACCGTCATTGCCAGCGGACGCGACATGCCCCGGCTCCAGAACCTGAAAAATTCATGCGCGCATCAAGAATTTTTACACATTGAGCCACGCGACCTGCAAGAGGATATGGATTCACTGCCGCAATGGGTTGCCGGTTTGCGTCAAAAATACGGCAAACTGACCGCTCTGGTCTGTTGCGCGGGCTATGCCGCGGTTATGCCCCTGCGCGCGTACGACAGAAACGCTGCTGCAAGCCTTTATGATATACACGTCCATGCGCCCCTGCTGCTGGCAAGAGGCTTTGCCGACAAGCGCAATAACATGGGCCAGGGTTCTTCAATTATTTTTCTGTCTTCAGCCGCCGCCCTTGCCAAAGAAGCCGGGCTTGCGGCATATGGCGGCGCCAAGGCGGCCATACAGGCGGCAACCATAAGCCTGAGCAGAGAGCTGGCCCCTCAGGGCATACGGATCAACGCAGTTGCTCCGGCCATGGTCCGCACACCCATGAGCGAACAATATTTCGCAATGCTCAGCCCTGATGCACGCGATCAGACGCTGGCAGCCTATCCTTTGGGCATTGGCACCCCCGAAGACGTGGCCCAGACTATAGTATTTTTGCTGAGTGACTCCGGTAAATGGATAACAGGCCAAACTGTAGTTATGGACGGCGGACGCTACTGATGGATAAAAATCTTGTAATCATCGGCAATTCTTCGGCAGCAAGAGAATGCTACTGGATGGCGCAGGAAATCTGGGGCGACAGACTGCGCTTCAAGGGTTTTTTGTCCTTTGAAGGCTATCCGCAAAAACTGCGCAACCTTGCAGAAATGGAAATAGGCGTGGACGATGCCTTCGTTCCTGAACAGGATGATGTATTTGTCATCGGCATCGCTTCACCGGAGCTGCGCCTCAAGGCCTACGCCAAGTGGAAGGCGCGTGGCGCGAGCTTTTGCAACCTCGTGCACCCGTCATCCTACGTGGGCGAAAGCGCTCATGTGGGTGAAGCAATGATTGTCACTGCCAACTGCCATTTTTCGTGCGATGCAATCATTGGCAATGCCAATTATTTCAATGGCGCTGTTGTTGTCGGGCATGACGCTGTCATTGGCGATGGCAACTTTTTTGGACCCTACGCCCTGATTTTGGGCGATACGCATATTGGCGATGGAAACGCCTTTGGGGTGCGCTCCGTTGTGCTGCCAGGGGCAAACATCGGCAACAGCAATATTATCGCGCCCGGCGCGTACATTTATAAGGGTTGCCGCGATGGTTGGCGCATGGCGGGCAACCCGGCAATGAGGATAGACTGACCATGCCGGAACTCTCGCTCATCGTACCGCACCACAATCATCTGCAATGCCTGCCCCATCTTCTGGACAGTGTCCTGGCTCAGGACTTCAAGGATATTGAGGTAGTGCTGGTCGATGACTGCTCGGACGAGCCGTGCCTGCCACTGGTCGAAGCCTATAGAACGAAGGGACTCAATATAACCCTCCTGCCACATACTGCCCCCATCTACACAATGCGGGCCAGATTAGAGGGCATGCGGGCCGCCAAAGGAAACATCATTGGTTTTGCCGATGCCGACGACCTCATATGGGGCACGGAATCACTGGGCAAAAACGTGGCTCTTTTTCAACGCGAGCAGCCGGATATTCTGCACTTTCGCACTGCCCGCATCAATGCCGATGGCAGTTTTGCCGCATGGTTTCTTACCATGGATCCGCCCGTAGAGCATCTGACGGGACAGGACATCTTTCAAACCTACGTTACCTCACCCAATTTCCAGCAGCAGTCCACGGTCTGGAACAAATTTCTCTCCCGCAGCGTTGCGTTAAAGGCGTGCGATGCGTTGGAGTGCAGCAGTGTGCGGCGCTTTGTGGAAGACGCCTGCATCTGCCTGACCACAGCCTTTCATGCCCAAAAATATGTTGGCAGCCCGCACGCAGCCTACGGCTATGCCTACGACTTTTCCAACGAAAGAATGAAATTCGCTGAAGGGCCGGAACGCGCCACTTACGTATGGCATATGTTGCAGGAATTGCCCGCCTACTTTGAGCAGCACGGATGCCCGCAATCCCTGCAGGATGCGCTACGCAACGTGCTGACGGAACATCTGAGCGTAAAGGTGGGGCACGCAAGCACGGCGGCGGTTAACAAGGACGGAATGATCATTTCAGACGCGACGCTTGACGCCATGCTGCGGCATACGGATGCCCGCACGTTCATAAAGGTGCTTTTGCTCGGCAACCGTCACAATGCCGCAAAAATACTCGGTTGCCTGCAAACCTTGCAACCCAAGCCCAACAAGCCGTTTTGATCATGGACGCAAAGCAACAATCCGCCGCGCACTGGCACGAAGTGGTTTTTCTGGGCGACTTTTTTCGGCTGCCGCCAGTCAGACCCCTTTCGCCAATAAAAGCAGAAATGCACTGGCACTATTTTGCCGAAAGCTTTTTCCATCTTTGCCGCCTCCCGGCAGCTCAGGGCACGAAGCTTTCCGTACGGCTGGTACAGCACAACGATCAGGCCCGGCAGGATGTGCGCCGTTTTTACGCCAACGCCAACGGCACTCCGGCCCCCGAGCAGAACGACTGGCTTTGCCTGTGCCGCCAAGGCGTGACTGAAGAGGCCTGCGCATTTGCCAGGCAGCACATCCTTACCAACGCCCAGCATTGCGAAAATGTGCTTGTGGTTGGCTACAGCCTTTCCACATTCACAACCAGCGTGCTCACCGCATGCGGTATAGACTGGATCAATGCCCATATCCATCCGGCGAGTTTCATGCCCGATCTCGTTTTTGCTTTTTCCACCAATGTGCCGGAAATAGCTCAAACTCTGGGCCTCAACTGCCTGGAGGATGAAGAGATAGAACGCTGCGCAGACTGGCAGAAAGCGCGCTACGCCCCCAATGCTTTTTTAAACTATATTCCTGAAAACTCCCTGCTTGTGCTGGCTCAGGACTGGATGGATCCCCTGCCTCTGACCCCGGACAATCAGCGCGACAGCTTCAGCGCGCACGCGCAAACACTGCGGGATCTGGCGGAACAGCACCCTGTTGTTCTGGCATATGTGAACCGCAACGGGCCGTACACGCCCGGGCCCGGCCTTTCCGGGCAGGATGAAGCGCTGCTGCGCCAAGAACTGAACGCAGTAATGCTGCCAGCACCCCATCTTTTTTTAAAAAATACTGTCATGATGCTGTCGCACCCGTCCATCAGCACGGTGGTGGGTCTGAACAGCAAAAGGCTTGATGAGGCCCGCTGGTTTGGAAAAAGCGTTGTGCAGCTTACGCCTTCGCCTGTTTCGTTCAGCCCTGATACCTTGGCCACAACCGCGGCGCAGCACGCTTTGACTCCTGCACGCTCATGCTTCACCGCTGATTTCTGGGCATCGCTTGTGCTGCGCAAAGCGGCGCATCAGGCCGACTCTAGAGCACAGGGTGCTACCCCGCCCCTGCCCAACGTGCGTCTTATTTTCCGTGGCGGCGGCAGTGACTTTGACGACAGCGACAGCAGCAGCGTTGCAGCTGGCCTGGCGCAAGCGCGCAGCGAGGCCGCTCTGGCCCGCCAGGATCTTTTGTTGCACGGCCTGCGCCACATTTTTGAGCAAGAAGAGCCAACTGGCCCCTTGCCAATGACCGCAAGCAGGCAAAAAGACTACGCCCTGTTTTGCGCGGGCGATGAAAATTATCTTTTCCCCGCCATTGTGGCGCTGGAATCAACGCGCCGTCGAACAGCACAAGCCGATGCATTTTTTGTTACCGATGCCCACCGTCTGTCAGACGCAGGAAAGGCACTGCTGCGCAAATATGATATTGAAGTCTTGCATAGCGGCGATGGAAACAGCTTTGACATCAAGCACATGCACACAACGCCCGAAGCCTATGTGCAACTTTTTGCGCCAGAGATGCTCTACGAGCGGGGCTATACTTTCAGCCTGGGTTTGCACGCCGACATTGTTTGCGTGCAGCCCTTCCGCCCGGATGAAATTTTTGCCCGCACGCCCTATGTTGCCATTAGCGGGGCCAACCCTGCTGCCAGATCTTTTTCCATTACCGACAATCATACAGGCATTGAAAAGGAATTAGGGCTTCCCCCCCGGAACTGGCTTGCCCCCCTAAACAATCCTGGCGTAGTTTTTGCTAACAATGCAGCACTGGCAAAAATACAGTTTTCACGGCAAAGCACTCAGGCATATGCAAAGATAGGCCCGGAATTTCTCTTCTATAATGAAGAAACTCTGTTGAATTTCTTTTGCATGCTGGATGAAAATTTCTGCATGCCGCTTGATGACAGGTTTAACATGTTTAATGGATCTGTGCTGTCTGGTAATGTGCCGTTTTTTCTGCACTACCTTAACTGCAACAAACCATGGCGTTTCGCCCCTGGCGCAGTACACCGCAGCGACTGGATGACACCTCTCGGCCCACTATTTTCAATCTGGCATCGTGAGGCTAAATCCGTCCTTGACGAGCGCGACTACAACACATTTATTGCTACATCCGGAGTATAATTGTGGACTATATCTACAAGCGCTGGAGCGCACTTATCGACATTACGACTGTTTGCCCCCACTCGTGCGTATACTGCACAAGATATGAGCGCCATCTGCGACCGGATCAACGGCGTCATATGCCGTTGGAGCAAATTGAGGCCGCTATTCTTGCCTATAAAGACTGGCCCACAGAGGTCAGCATCATCGGCGGAGAACCCCTGCTCCACCCGCAGTTTGACGAAATCAACGCTCTGCTGCGCAAACATCTGCCGCAGGAAAAGCTGAACATCTTCACGTCTGGCCTGCCCAGCACGCCCAAGACCGTCAGCACCACGCCGTTGGATCCCAATTCGCTGTACAATTGGAAGCCGGAATATCCGTGGACGCAGTGGCCGGAAACCAATTCGGACATGACGCGCACCTACCGCACCATCCGCTTTAACCCCCATAACGAAGAACAGATGACCTCGTGCAGTCATCACCCGTTGACCATTGCAGTAGAAGAGGCCGTACCCGACAAGGCCCTGATGTGGAAGCTCATCAACAACTGCTGGCTGCAACGCTGCTGGAGCCCCACCGTCAACATTCACGGAGCCTACTTTTGCGAAGTGGGCGCAGCTCTGGACATGCTGCTGTTTGACGGCGCCAACGCATGGCCCGTTGAGGCCGGATGGTGGAAGCGCAAGCCGCATGAGTTTCAGGAACAGGTCAGCCAGCTTTGCCCGCGTTGCGGCATGTGCCTGCCCGGCGAGCGTCAATTACTTGGCCACAGGGGCGAGCTTTTCAGCCCAGGCCTGCTGGGCGACTTCCGCAAACGCAAGCTGATTCGCCTCAACGATCAGGTAAGTGTTGTGGATCAACAGTACGATGTGGACACCATAGAGCGCTATGCGAAGACCTGGTACCCCGGCAACTACCGCGAAGACATTGTTGAAGACGAGGACCTCCCATCGTTTTTCAAAGGTTTTAACGTACCTCTGCGCCTCAAGGACAACGATGAAAGCCTGTTTTGCGTGGATACGGACGCGGAATACGCCGAGGCACTCAAAAGGGTTGTTACCCTGCCCATAGTTGAAGGGCCGCACCTCGCCCCAAAGCGCAGATACTTTCTGTATCAGGGGCTGCCCTTTGATGCCCTGTACGACCAATATCCATTCGTGCTGCCTGAACACAGGCACGAGCGGCATCTCTACTATCGCGGCCTGATGCTCTATCTGCGTTGCCTGCTTGACGACGAGGCTTTTGCGCAGCTTCCCGGCGAGGACTGTTCCTTTGAAGAGCTGGCCGCCCTGCCCGACAAAATACATACCCTGTTCAACACTGTTCTGTTGGGCGAGGTGGAAAAACGCGCCAAGGCCCTCGCTGGTCGAGAAGTTTATTTCTGGGGCTGCGGTGCCGCATGGCGTCAATACCGCCAGTTTTTCAGCAATGTGAACGCCCGTTGCTTTCTGGTGGACGTGGGCAGCGCTCCGGCCAAGGTGGACGGGCTGGAAATACGCAACCCCGAGCACATGGCGGAAGAGTTTGCCAAGGACGGCAATCTGCCCATTGTAGTTTTTGCCCGCAGGCTGCACATGCCCGGCATTGAGCAGGCATTGATACGCTACGGCCTGAAACAGCGTGAAATCATTTGGGCCCCCCTGGAGGCATAGATGAACAAGAACACAATTTCTCCTCTTTGTATCTGCGCCCCACTGGTTTCAGGCAAGGGTCTGCTGGCCTCGCTGTTGAATGGGCATCCTGACGTACTCAGCTTTTCCTTCTGGCATGATTTCATGGCCTCGGCCCTGTGCTACCTGTCTGCCTGGAGGCCGCCCCTGCTGTACCATTTTAACGAAAAAACAGAGCGGCTGTGGGACGTTCGCGCCGCTCTGTCTTGCGCAGGAAGATGGAACAATCTGGAAGGTTTTGCCCGGCAAGGTTATATTCCGTTTACCGTTTCGGGCGACAATATCATTAACCTGCCTTTCAACCTTGATTTTTATGCGCTCGACAAAGCACTTATGGACAGGCTCAGCACTCTGGAACGGCTGGATGCCCAATCTGTCTTCAGCGAAATGTATTCTGTGCTGGGACAACACCTGATGCCTGATGCCCCTCAGGCCAAATGGGGCGTGAGCATGCCCCAGGTCGATTTTTTCCGCTTTGAAGTCATCCTGCAAACGTATCCGCAGGCCAAGATTGTCTATATCATGCGCGATATGCAGGAAGTATTGTACGCCTACTGCAAAAGAGAGGCGTTCACACGGGGGATTTCGGCCGAGGAGGCGTTGGAAGAGCTGACAACGCTCAAGTCTGACTTTCTCAGGCGGATGATAAAGGCAAAAGACGTTGCCGCCCGCTTTGCCCTGGAGCAGCCCGACCAATTCATGATTATCGACTTTACGGAGCTTGTTTGCGACACGGCAACCGTGATGACGCATCTTACCTCATGGCTTGGCATTGAAGACCTCCCCTGCCTACACAAGGGCACCTGGAACGGCGTGGAGATCGACAAAAGACTGACGGGTCGTGTTCTGGACAAACAGGATGACATCCCGGCGAGTTTTGCCAGCCTGACCAGCCAGGACGTTGCAGATATCAAGGCAAAAATAGAGCTGACAAATAATCCGTCTGAAAGCGCCCTTGCGTTGCAGGCCGCGCGTTTTGAAAAAATGGGCTGGGATTATAAAAAAGCCATTGAAAGAACCAATGCAACCCTGCCTCTTCTGGGCATGGCCGGCCCGTTCCATGAAGACATGTGCGAAAACGCCTCCCAGCACTGGCTGGCGCTGGCGGCAATTGCACCGGAAAAAGTCAGGCGGATTCTGGAAATAGGCACTTTTTCCGGTGATACCGCAGCTTTTCTCTCTGCACTGTACCCTCATGCGCAGATAGTCACGTGCGACCTGCCTGATGATTCACAGCGGTACATCTCAAGCTATGGTCGGCAAAATCCCGATAAAAAACGTATGCTTGAAGATCAGCGTTCTAGGAATCTTAAGGCAGGCAACATTACGTTTATTCAGAAAAACAGTTTTCTGCTCCCCCAATACATTTCCGGCCCGTTTGACATCATCTGGATGGACGGCGGGCATACCTACCCGGATGTAGCATTTGACCTGTGCAATTCCTGGCACCTGCTGGCTGACGACGGAATACTGCTTTGCGACGACGTTTTTATTCCACAACCGCCAGACTCTTCAAAAAATTATGATAGTTACAATGTGTTTTCTCCCCTGATACGGGACAACATCATTGACGTAAACTACATATTGAAGCGGCTGTGCGTTGCGCCTTCGCCAGGGTTGGAAGGTAAAATGATCGCTGCCGTGAGAAAAATACAACAATCGTCAATCTGAGCCGACCATGGAAACTGGACTATCGGCTCCGCCTTCTGCCGCGTTGGCAGGGCAGCGCTCTCTGCGAATATGCATATTGTTTGATATGCACTACTGGCTTTATGGCGGGGGGCCCAAGTTCACATGGGAACTGGCACATGCCATGATTGCGCGGGGTCATGAGGTCAGCATTTACAGTTCTGCCACATCAAAAAAAGAGCCTCCGTACAAATTTGACGCTCGTATACGGATGTTCAGGGTCAGCCTGTCAGACAAGCACGAAAATATTGCCTTGCTGAGAAAAAAAATCTCACAAGAAAATTACGATGTTGCCATCGCCATGCAGGGCGGAGCAATGCAACTTTACTGGGCTGTTGTCCTCATGGGAACAGGTATTCCACTGGTATACTCCGAGCACAGCTTTCCGGCCAGGGTGGAACAATTATGGAATCGCCCAGGAAGGCTGGCAGCCATGAGTGGAGCTGACGCCATACATCTGCTTCTGCCAGAGTTCATCAATTCTTTGCCCGCGTGGCTGCATGACCGGGTGACATGTATTCCCAATTCTGCGCCAGACGTGGTTGCCCCAGTGGCAAGACATCAAACAAAGCCCCGCACGATTGTAAGCCTAGGGCGCTTTGCTGCGGTCAAGCAACTACCACTCCTGGTTGAAGCTTTTGGCCTGCTGCGCGACCGTTTCCCCGACTGGATGCTGGATATATGGGGCTATGGCGAAGAAGAAAACGCCATCCTCAAAGCCATCGCCCAAAGTCCGGCAAAATCGGCAATACGCATGCGCGGCATCGCCGACCTGGCGCTGGACATATTCGCTCAGGCGCAGCTTTTCTGCATTCCCTCGCGCTGCGAAGGTTTTGGACTGACCGTTCTTGAAGCTATGTCGCAGGGGACGCCTGCCATTGGCTTTGCCGGGTGCGCAGGCGTGAACCACATAATCAAAGATGGGGAAAACGGCCTCCTGGCGCCGGAAATGACCCCCCAAAGCCTTGCGGACACCCTGGCCAAAGCCATGGGTAGCGCAGCATTACGCAACACGCTTGCTCAGGGAGCCTTAAAGACCGCGCAAGAATATGCCCCAAGGCCGATTTTCGACCAGTGGGAGGCATTACTGCGCAATACGGCATCCAGTAAGGGGCATACGCGCATGGACGCTTTTGGCGAAGAACCCTTTGCATCCATGGCGCGGCTTTCTGCGGCAGCCCGAAGGGAATGGCTATTCCGCGATTTCGGTAGGCCATGGCCCGGCACTCTGCGCTGGTATGCAGAGGCTGCGCGAACAGCCGCCTCAAAATTATGGAAAAGCTTTCAAAGGAGATTTGAATAATGATCCCCCGCGCCAACATCCAGCCCGTTTGCTGCGATGATCTTCCCGTGTATGCCTGCCCCACAGATCAGGAACTGCGTCTGGTGGAAGAAAGCGGGCTGTTTGACGAGGCATGGTACAGGCGCTGTTATCTTTTGGGACGTACCGCCACCATGCCGCCCCTGGTGCATTTTTTGCGCTACGGCCCCAGAAAGGGCTATCGCCCTAACGAATTTTTTGATCCTCTCCTGTATCTGAGCGCCTTTCCCGACGCTTTGGCCTCTGGACGCAATCCCCTGCTCCACTTTCTGCAGCATCTGGATAAAGATTTTTATGCCAGCAGCAGTGACCAGAGGGCACAGCTCCCGCAGAACACCAGGCCACCCCTTACGGTTCTTATGAGTGTATTCAACGGTGAAGCGCACCTCAAAGAAGCCGTGGAAAGCATTTTGGGCCAAACCTTTTCCAACTTCATTTTTCTTATCATTGATGATGCGTCAGAAGATGCCACGGCAGCTATTCTAGCCGAGTACGCGCGCAATGATTCGCGCCTTCGGGTTGTGACGAACGAGAGAAATCTCGGGCTAGCCCAAAGTTTAAACAAAGGGCTTGCTCTAACGGATACGCCCTATGTCGCCCGGATGGACGCGGACGACATAGCCCTGCCCGACCGGTTTTACCGTCAGCTTGCCTTTATGGAAGGACACCCAGATGTGGCGGTCCTTGGTGGCAGTATCCTTGGCATTGACAAGGAAGGAACCCCAAATGGCTGGTCATGGCGCCCCCCCTGCACCCCCGAAATGATCAACATTGATATTAACACATGGCTGGGGCGTGGCATTCCCCACCCATCTGCTATGTTTCTCACTGGTGCGCTAAAAAAAATAAACGGGTATTGCCCTGCATTGAATTATATAGAAGATTACGAACTGTGGCATCGGTTAATAGAAAACAATTATTCCATTGCAAGTCTGGCAGGCGAGCCACTGTTATTATACAGACAGTATGCTCACAGTGATGCAAAAAAGCAAACGACAAAGGCTCTTTCTTTTACCCTATTCTGGATAGAGTGTGACAAAACAAAAAAAAGTTACCTTGATCCTCTCAACGTTGCAAAGGAACCAGCAACAGAGCTAGTACAGACTTTACTAGTCCCAGGAACACCTGGCGCTTTTGCATGGTTTTCTATGCTGCCGGAGATACAGAGCGAAGACAAGAAGGAGCTCATAATCCCCGCTCTACGCAACGCCCTGCCCTATCCGGAAGCCATGCCTGCGGGCTTTCCTCTGGATGCCGTTCTGCGCTGGTATGCGGAAGAATACCCGCACCAGGCTTGTCAGGCTTTAAGCGAGGCCACCGCTGACATAAAAGAAAAAATGCAAAAAATGCTGACCAAGGCAGAGCTGCACTCCCAGGCAAGCTGCGCACTGCGCCACACGTTTGTTCCCCTGCCGGTTCCCCAGTGCATTCCTGTTCAGAATAGCAATATATGCAATGCAAACTGCGTTTTTTGCCAATACAGCCTGAATATCGATAAAAAACGCATAATGCCTTTTGAACTCTTTAAAAAAATTGCTGATGACTTTTATAAAGAAAGAAATGATGGGATTATCCATTTTATTGGAACAGGGGAAGTTTTTACCGATAGAAACATTATTGAAAAAATGGCATATACAAAAAGTCTTGGCCTCAAGGCATACATAACTACAAATGGAACGCTCTTTCACAAATGGAACCTTGTGGAAAGAACACTGAATCTTCATCCGGAACGTATATATATTTCAACGCCTGGATTTTCTGCTGATGCATATGCCACATTGTTTGGCGTTAACAATTACGATGAATTCTTTCCTGCGCTTATCAACTTTTTTCAGTATAAAGAAAAAAATTGTCCACAAACGCATATCGGCTTTGGCTTCCGTTCCAACCGCACGTATGAGGATGTCGTTAACGATGATGACTACAAAAAACATGTAAAATATTTTGTTGATAACAAAATCATCTTCAACGAGCTGAATCGGTTTGAGTTTGACAGTTGGTCTGGGCAAATTTTTTCCAAGGCCGGTTCTAAAATAAAAATTGTTGACCACAGCAATACTCAAAGCCTGTGCCCAAAGCTGTATGCGCCACAATTAAGCATCCTTGCTGATGGAAGCTTGAAGTTGTGCGGATGCACGTATATTAAAACAGAATATGACAGTATGGTGATAGGCAATCTTGCATCACAAACAATCTCGGAATGCCTTAGCCAGGAATCTATTCACGCAATGTTTAAAAATTATTTGATAGATAAAAAAATACCCGAGATATGCCGCCAATGCACGCGAGGCCATGACCGATGATGCGTTTGCACATTATTCCAGACTTACATTACGACGCATCATTTGTATAAACAGAAAAATCCCAGAACTATGGCTTGTTGCAATATGTAAAGGAGTACTTGGCATGATGCCAATCAATAACACACCTGCCAGCACTGATCAGGCGAACGAATATTGGCCAGTATTTCCAGAGCCCACAGATGAAGAAGTGTTGCTGGTAACGCAATCCGGTCTCTTTGACGAAAATTGGTATCGGGAAAACTACCTTATGGGCAGAACAGAAGTAATGCCCCCCCTGATTCACTTTATGCGCTATGGCCTGCGCAAAGGCTATAAACCCAACCCTCATTTTGACCCGCGACAGTATCTGACGGAAAATCCCGAAGCCATGCGGGCCGGTATTAACCCGCTACTGCATTACTGCATCTTTATGTCCGCATTCAAAAGGCAACTGGGTTCTAATCAAAACGGACGTATTTCAGAAGCCGCGCTGGATTCCATATGGTCACAAATAAGTACCGTCATGGTTGGCGATATCGCCTTGAAATTCCATCGCATTAACGCCGTTACAGCGTACAGAATTGATTCTTTTTTTGAAAAAGAGCCAGAGACAATTGATTGGCTTAACACGTTTGCTGACAATGCTGTTTTCTGGGACGTGGGCGCGAATATCGGCCTGTATTCAATTTATGCACAAAAAATTCATCACGCAAAGGTTTATGCGTTTGAACCTTCAGTCTTTAACCTTGAGCTGCTGGCCAGACATGCCGCCATCAACACACTCCATCAAACAGACAATAAAATTTCGATTGTTCCGGTATGCCTCAGCGATTCAACGAAATTTGGAGAATTTGAGATGAGCCACATGACACATGGTGGGGCCTGTTCAACTTTTGCAGAAGGATACGACCACCACGGCAATACGCTACAAAAATGCTTTGAGTACACAATGCCGGGCATTACAGCGGATGCCCTTATAGAATTGTACAACCTGGAAATCCCAGACTACATCAAAATCGACGTTGACGGCACAGAGCATCTTATTCTTTCTGGAATGAAAAAAACGCTGGCAAATTCAAAAGTAAAAAGTGTTCTTGTGGAAACAAGCTTTGATTTCAATGAACATGCGTCCATGATTAATGACGTCCTCAAAAATTGTGGTTTTACGCTTGCCGTCCGTGCCCACGCGGATTTTTATGACGCATCGCCATATCGGAGCACCTACAACTGCATCTGGAACCGCCAATAATATGGACTGCTTACATATTATAGAAGCAATGCAGCCGCTTCAATGCAACGGAAAAATTCTTCTATGGGATCGTTTTTCAGAAAACGATTCCATAGACAGTATTCTTGACCTGCAAGAACGCTATTTTCATAAAACACGGACGGAATTTCTTTGCTTTGTGCACAATTTTGGCGAGCATTCCATAAATGGCCGCCCATTGCGCGATTATCTACGGCTGCCTGACGGTTTCTCCCTCTGGTGGCTGACGCGAATTTTTGAACGGCATCCGGCATTCTTTGGGGCCAACCTGTTTGAAGTTTTCAAGCTGCGCGCGCTGGAACATCTGTTGCTCGGCATGCAACCGTCTTCTGTTTGCCTGCACACAAACAATACGCAGCTTGCGCGTACTGTGCGCGAACTCTGCAAAAGCCAGGGTATTCCCTTTGAGCACTTTGCGCCAATGCAGGCAAACACCGCGGGCGCGTATCAAGCAGGCCGTTGCGTACCCTCCAGCACAGATTCCGCCACTACCGCCGCAACTGGCGCATCCCCCCTTCAGGACATACTGACCCGCCTTCGCCGCAGCGCAATAGCCAACCGGACAATAAACGCATTCCAGATCACTCGCCACGCATGGCACTGGTGGCGCAAAGTTCGTTCACTATTTCCCAGGGCACCCAAAGTTGCCAAGCGCTCCGGCCTGCTGCTTGGCACCTGGTTTCCCAATGTAGACGCAAACGCGGCAAAGCAGGGGCGCTTTCGTTCAAAATATTGGGAAAGTGTCCACGATATTATCCCAGAATGCGGCAAGCCTGTGCACTGGTTCTTCATTCACGGCGACCCTGTGAGCAAGGCCCCGGAAAATATCCGCCTGCGCGACAACTTATTGCAGAACGAACCAGACAATGTCGATATGACCTTTCTGGAAGAATGCCTCACCCCGCGGGGAGCTTTAAGGGCATGGCTGTGGGCCATGCGTGTTGCCTGGAATGCACGGGGATTATTGCGGTATTTGCCAGCAACGATGCGCTGGCCCGATTCATGCCTCAACGTGTATCCCCTGCTGGCCGGCATCTGGAAGGAATCCACCCAGGGCGAGCATTTGATGCGCATGTGCTTCACCCTGGAAGGCATACGCCGCTATTGCGCCCTTGTTGGCCCCCAGGACACCGTAGTAACCTCATCTGAGCTGCAATCATGGGAAAGGCTGCTATTCCGAGAGCAACGCAACCTTGGCTGTAGGCGCATCTACGCTGCCCAGCATTCCGTCATCCGGGATGCGGACTTTCGTTTTTTTATTGCACAACCTACCTGGGATATTAACGAATTTTGCCAGTGCATGCCTGACAAATTTTTCTGCAACAGCGACGGCGCGTATCAAGCCATGCACAAGAGCGGCTTTCCCGAGCACCGCCTTGGCATGCTGGAAGCAACACGCTTTATCGGCATATCCGCATCAATGCCGCCGCTGCATGGCATGCTGTTCAGGCGCATTCTTGTCGCAACTTCCTACTTTGCACAGGAAGCACTGCGAACACTGACCATTCTGGCGCAGGCCATGCGCCTGTCAGACCACCCGCTGCTGGGCAACGTGCTTATCAAACCGCACCCATACCTTCCTGTGGACGCCATGCTGGCCCAATTATTTGATACTCCGCCAAGGCAGGTTGCCGGCTCCATCGAAAGCCACATGACGCCAGGCACGGTTGTTGTGGCCGACAGCGCAACCTCTGTGGGATTGCTCGCTTGCTATAGAGAATTGCCACTTATAGAATGCGTCCCTGAAAACAATTTTGACATGAGCATTACACAAGGTGTGGCGGAAAGAGTTTCTGTAAAAAATGCAAGTGAACTAGTTCAAGCGCTGCACACAATAAAACCAACCAGAGCAAACAACTTTTTTTGCATTACTCCGGGCATGCCTCGCTGGCATAACCTGCTTTCTGGATCCAACATTTAAGCAATATGAATTGTAATTGCATAGAAATGCTCTGTTTCAGGTGCGCACGCATCCATAGCGACCAATCACTCCAAGTCAGATTATGAAAAGGGTGTTGTCATGAGGCGTTCATATCAATGGCACTGGCACTATATTCCGTTTTTTGCATTTTCAAAACTTTCTTTTTTTAAAATTGCTGATAAATTATTTTATAACTCCTTTTATGAAGAATTTCAGAAAAGATACACTTCCCCAGATCAACTTAGTGAAACCTACAAGTTGTTTAAGGAGGAATCTCTTGATAACATTTTCAAAAATATCGACGTAGATTCTGAAAAAAAAGTTCTAAGTATTTCTTGCGGAAATGGATATGTTGAGCACAGATTATTGCAAGATCGGCCCAATATAACACTATACTGCAAAGATTTTTTGAAAAATAACTTGCGTATTGGATTTTTTCCAGAACATCTTAAAAAATAAGACAAATTTGGCATTATATATTATTGAAGTTAATTATTATACATCAAATACACAATTGCTAATATTTTAAAAAGTTTTATCGACTATTTAAATAAAGACGGCATCATAATAATCCATTCAACATATGGACATTATTATTTCTCTATACGCAGACACATTGAACAGTTTATTTTAACACTCACCTTAAGGGTACCAGAAGCACTTCAGAGTGCAACATGGCAACAATAAATTTGCGAATAAACACTCACAGATAATGACATTGAAAGCTGTTGGGCCTTTGCTAAGACGCGCATTGGCTCTTTAGCGGGTTGGCAAAACACACTTTTTATTTCCATTTGAAAGAATACAAATTCCATTTTAACCACAGAAACGAGGATATCTACAAACTCGTCCTCAAAATGCTCTGAAAAAAACTCTCAGCTAGCCATGACCCTTAAAATTTTAATGCAAGAATCACTATGATAAAAAAAATTTTTCTCTATTCTGGCGTCCATGAACAACTCTTTTTTTCTTTTATCAAAAGAGATCTCCCTGCGATACTATCTGACAAAGGATTTTATTACGATGAGAGCGTTTGTTCGGCAACACACAACTCCCTATATGCCACAAAATTAAATGAGTTGTGCCAAAAACCACAAGACGAGAGACTACCTGCAGCCTTGCAAAATATTAAAAGAAAAACCGCAGGTCTCCAAGCCCACACTCTGATACTTGGCCTCCTGACCCTACGACCAAGAACTCATGCCTTTAACAACCTAGTGCAGGTATGCAAGCAAGTTTTTCCCGATGCAATGCTGAGCATCGTTCTGGACTATTCTCAACGCGATGACAAAATATTTGAGCTTTATTACTCATATTCCTCTTTTCGTCTTTACACCCTTGAGATCAACAGATTTTTCAACAAACGCGCAGCTTTTTTTGAAAACAATTTCAGCGATTTCATTAAATATTTGCTGCGCACTTTTGATCAAAAAAACAACGCGCTTATAACAATTGAAGATGTAGCAGCCTTACTGCATATAGATATAAAAAGTCCACTTTGGGTAAACAGTTATCAGCCTCTGTGCTTTCCGATGATTCCACGCGAAGTCCTCAGTTTTGCCCAGACAACGTTGATGGATAATACCCTTCCACTGCCTCCCAATACTGTCTTCCATTGGCCCACCCAGCTTCACCGGTTTATAAACAGCGACTATCCGGCTTCACCTCATAGTCTGCTTGGACCAAAACGCCGCACGGAGCTGCTGGCGCAGCGGCAGGCGGACAATCTGGAGGCTGCCCGGCTGCTGGGCCAGGAGCGCCTTTTTGACGAGCCGGAGCCGGAGCCGGATTGGCAACCTTTTTTGGGGCTTGATGCAGCAACCGCCTTCAACATAGCACAGCATCTGGATACGGACTTCGCCCAGGCACGTCTGGCTGAACTGGACGCCATACCTGCGCATTTCCTCCAGCACGACCAGCGCCTTGTGCAGCAAGCCCTCCACGATGTTTGCGACAACACAGCAGAACCGTTGCCCTCCAGCATCAGCATAGCGCCAGAGCCACGGCTGTCAGTGCTCACTCTTGCATACAACCATGCGGAGTTTATTGCCCGAAACATTGAAAGCGTTCTAGCACAGCAAACCAGCTTTCCTGTTCAGCATATCATTGCCGATGACGGGTCAACCGATGGCACGCAGAAAATCATTTTGGACTTTGCGGCCCGATACCCACATATTGTGCCCGTATTTCGCAAGGACAGAAACAAGGCCGGCTGGAGAAACGTTCAGGCTCTTTTTGACATGTGCCGTACGGAGTACGCGGCGCTGTGCGATGGGGACGATTACTTTGCCGACCCCGCGAAACTACAAATTCAGGTAGAGTTTCTGGATCAGCACAAGGACTGCGCCCTGTGTTTCCACCCTGTTAAGGTCGTGTACGAGGACGACTCAAAACACGAGCGTGTATACCCACCTGTGGAGCAGCTTCCGCGCGGTATCAAACCTTTTTATTATTTAAGCGACTTGCTCAAATGCAATATTATCCAGACCAACTCTGTTGTGTACCGCTGGCGGTTTCGGAACGGACTGCCCGAGTGGTTCAGACCCGATTGCTGCCCTGGTGACTGGTACTGGCATCTGCTGCATGCAGAATTGGGAAAGATCGGCTTTATCAACAAGATAATGAGTGTGTATCGCAGACACAAAAAAGGCATTTACTATCTTTCAGAAGTGGATCGCCTAAAACATAGGGCTACAGTAGGCCAGAAAGAAATTGAGGTTTACGACATCATCAATAAACACTTTGACAATAAATATAAATCAATTCTCCTCGATCTTGTTAACGGTGTGTTTGCAGATTGCCTCATGTATGATTCCAGCAGAGAACAAGATGAAGAATTTAAGCCAGTTCTACCCACGTTGGTGGAGAAGTACCCCGATTTTGCCCGCCATTTTCTCGAATCGTTGAAACTGGTGAGTACAAAAAACACCCCCGTTGCCTGACGCAAGCACGCTGCCCGTGCTGTAAAACAAGCCACTGGCATTCCGCTGCCTGTCGCCGCATCCTCCCAGGTTGCTCCGGTGAGCGCCAGAACGCCCAATTGGCACATCATTCAATTTTCGACCGGATTACAGCGTAAAAAATACAATAAAACTGGGCTGTAATCTCGTTCCCTTATTTTGCCCTCTATGTCCGCGTGTGCCAATCTGCACCAACTGCGTTGCACTTTATGTGGTTGACTCTGCCTCACACACGGGCGCTTAGCCTCCACACAAGATATAATTGAAGTAAATAAAAAAAGACGCTTACAGCCATAAACTGCAAGCGCCTTTGAATTTGGCGTCACCAACGGGATTTGAACCCGTCTTAGCGGCTTGAGAGGCCGCCGTCCTAACCGGATAGACGATGGTGACAACGAGGAGTTAAATAAGGCTCTCAAGCCTTATTTGTCAAGCAGTTCATATGCAGGGCGGTAAAATCAGCCGTTGCCGTACCTGCGTTCAAGGTGCTAGGTATGGAGTTGCCGCTGGCGGCGGCCCAAATCTGAAGGAAGGAGCAGCCCTCATGAAATCTCGTCTTCACCTTCCCCTGCTTATCGCCTGTTTTGCCTTGTTGGCCGCATGCGGCGGCAAGGTTATTCCCACACGCGACGGCGACATGCCCACGTGGATGGGGACACTGGAAGACCTCCGGCGCTACCCGCAGAATCTGGATGTGTACGCTAAGGCCGCAGGAGAAGACAAACTGCTTGTTTCTCCTGCCGAGCAGGCCAATCAGGCGGCCAGATTTATGCGCATCACCTTTGGCCCGTGGGAAATGGCCAAGACCTCCATCCGCAAGCGCGATGTGGCGGTGCTGTTCAACAAGGCGCGCGGCTACAAAATTGGCGATGTGCGCTGGACGCAGCCGGAATGGGATGCCATGAGCGCCAATGCGGCTCTGGGTTCCTACCCCTCGCGCAGCCAGGCAGCCATAACCGTGCGTAACGCCAATCTGCGCGAACTGCCCACCAATGAAGCGCGTTTTTCCGAACCCACGCCAAATCCCAAAGCCAATCCCTTTGATTATTTTCAGTATTCCCTGCTGCCCGTGGGCACACCGGTGCTTATCGCGCACACAAGCCGTGATGGCCGCTGGCACTATGTGGAATGCCCCGTGGCTGGCGGCTGGGTGGCGGACGAAGATCTGGCCCCAGTCAGCCCTGAATTCAAATACATGTACCGCAACAGCACATTTGCGGCTCTGGTACGCGACCGGGTGAACCTTGTCACGCCTGCAGGTTCCATATTAGCCAATATCGGCGCATTGCTGCCCATGCGTAGCGGATATTCCTCGCCCGCAGACGCCGGTACCGGCGGGCAGGCCGCAATTGAACTGCTTGTGCCCATACGCGGGGCAGACGGCATGGCCCAACTGGCCCCGGCGTCGCTTACTACAGCAGACGCCGTTCCGTGGCCCATGCGCATGACCCCTGGCAATGTGGCCAAGGTGGGCAATTTCATGATCGGCCAGCCTTACGGGTGGGGCGGCATGTTCGGCGACAGGGATTGCTCTGCCCTCACGCGCGAACTGTTCACGCCCTTTGGCATCTGGCTGCCGCGCAACTCCGTGGCGCAGGCGCGCACTGGCGCGGTCAACATGCTTGAAGGCCTGACGACGGCTGAAAAAGAAGAACAGATTCTGCGCAACGGCGTTCCCTTCCTCAGTCTTGTGGGTATGCGCGGACACATCATGCTGTACGTGGGCAAGTATAATGGCCGGCCTGCCATTTTCCACAATGTATGGGGCGTGCGCACAGTTGAGGGCAGCGACACAGATGGCCGTTTTGTTATCGGCAGGGCCGTTGTCACCTCCATCACCCCCGGCGCCGAGCTAAAAAACCTTTACCGTACAACGACGTTTGCCGACAGGCTCCGCACGTTGAGCACCCCGGCGGATACCCTTCAGTGACAGAACTGCGCCATACAACAACAGCCGAGGATGCGGGCCAGCGACTGGACCGCGTGCTGCATCAGGTTGCCTCCGAGATGTCGCGGGCAGCGTTGCAAAAAGCCGTTCAGGCCGGGCACTGTCAGGTGGACGGCCTGCCGGAAACCCGCGTAAATGCCAAAATGCGGGCCGGGCAGACCATCACGTTGCGTCTGCCGGAAACCGCCACGACCTTGCAGGCGGAGGAAGGACACCTCGAACTGCTCTGGCAGGACGAACACATGATTGTGTGCAACAAACCTGCGGGCCTTACAGTGCACCCCTGCCCTTCCTGCCCGGAACAGACCCTGGTGCAACGCCTGCTGGGGCGTTTCCCGCAACTGGGCAGAATTGAAGGCCAGCGCCCCGGCATAGTGCACCGGCTGGACAAAGACACGAGCGGCATCCTGCTGGTGGCACTGACAGAGCAGGATCGCCTTGTACTCAGCGAGGCCTTTGCACAGAGGGAAGTACACAAGGAATATCTGGCCCTTGTGAGTGGTAGGCCGCCCGCAGAGGGCGAATGCCGCGAACCTATTGGCCGCCACCCCACAGCCAAGGTCAAGATGGCCGTTGTGCCGGAATCGCGCGGCGGGCGCGCAGCCCATACGGAATGGAAAACCCTGTGGACAGCGCCCGACAGGCGCTTCTCCTTGCTTGCCGTGGGCATCCATACCGGGCGCACGCATCAGATACGCATACACATGACCCACATTGGGCATCCCCTGCTTGGCGACAGGCTCTATGCGCCCAAAGCTGTGCAGGCCCTTGCCCCGCGCCAGATGCTGCACGCGTGGCGCATCAGCTTTATCCACCCGGCCACAGGCAATCTTATGAATTTTGCCTGCCCGCCGCCGGACGACATGCTCATGGCCGCGCTTCAGGGCTGCCGCCGCATGCGCCGCGTGGTGGTAACGGGCAATCCCGGCAGCGGCAAATCAGCCTTTTCCCAGTGCCTGGCCGGTATGTCCGTGCCTGTGTTCAGCGCCGATGCAACGGTTGCCGCCCTGTACGCCCCCCGAGGGGAGGCTGCGCAATGGATCGGGCAGATCGGCGGCAGCGCACTGCTTACTCCAGCAGGCGCAGTAGATAAAACCGCGCTGCTTGAGGCCATGCGCGCCAACCCCGTGCTGCGCCGCGAGGTGGAAAACATGGTGCACAGCCTGACGCACAAGGCGCTGGAGGCATTCTGGATACAGCAGGAATCTCTGGGTGTGCCGCTGGCAGTGGCCGAAGTGCCTCTGTATTTTGAAACAGGCTGGCAAAACAGCTTTTCGCCAGAACCGCACGTTGTCGGAGTGCGCTGCGCCATGCCCCTGCGCGCGCAGCGCATAGAAACTAACCGTGGCTGGACGCAAGACAAGCTGGAAGCTATTGAGGGCTGGCAATGGACGCAAGACCGCAAAATGGCCGCCTGCAACACAGTTGTGGATAACGAGGGTTCGCTGGAATCTTTATGCGCCCAGGCCCAGGATTTTTTGACAAGCATGCGCACACAGGATCAGAAGGATGAACAGGCCCTTGCGCTGCACCTCGCAAGTCTGTGGCAGTAACTACTGGAGTCAGATACTGTCTATCCACTCAAGTTCCATGAGTTTTTCACCTAATTTGCCATTTCTTGACACAATTCGCAGTATTCGCGTATAGGCTATCTTTAAATTTTCAGACCAAAAGCATCAGTTGAAGTAAAACATGTCAGACGCACAACAGCCGCATCAGGGCAACCTAGCCAATCCCCTGGTGCTGGCCTTGGAAATATCAAGTTCAGCCCTTCTGCACGTCAGCAAAGAGCCTTTTCTCAGAGCAGCCATGGCCAGTATTGGCGAATCCTTGCACTGTGAGCAGGTGTCTCTTGTAGAATTTGACGATGATCAGTGGTCTGCCCCTGTAGTCTGGCGGTCGGGCATTCGCAGTGCAACGGCAGATATGCCAGCGGCAACGCTCAACGACATGTCGCCGGTGTTGAGCCTGTTTGAAGAGGGCAAAAGCCTGTGCGTTGCCGATACCTCGGCCATGCCCGAAGGCCCGCAAAAAGCCCTGTTTCTCTCCCGTGGAATCAAATCGGCAATCTGCGTGCCCATCGCCCACGATGGCCAGCTTTTTGGCGGCATCTGCCTTTTGCGCCACCGCTATCGCGGGCAATGGTCCATTGAGGACTCCAGCCTTTGCTATCTTTTGGGCAGCATCCTTGCCATCACGCTGACGCATTTTCGTCTTTACGGGCAGTTGCAGCGCAAGCACAGACAACTGCACGATATTCTTGATGCATTCACTGATCCTGTCTGCATTGTGGATATGGAGACGTACAAAATTCTTTTCGTCAACAACAGCGTTGAAGAAACATATCCGCGCAAAGACGGCACCTTGTCCAACATCTGCTATAAGAGGCTCATGGGTCGGGATACGCCCTGCCCCTTTTGCACCAATGCCATTATTGCCGCCTCCAGCGAGCCATACCAGTGGACGTATGAAAACAAGACCACCAGGCGCACCTATACGGTGGTGGACAAGGCCATCAAGTGGGACAACGACAAAACGGTTCGCCTCAGCATTTCACGCGATGTGACTGACCTGCTGCAAACCCAGCACGAAAAACAGGATGCCGTGGTGGCCTCGCAGGCCAAAAGCGAATTTCTGGCGCATATGAGCCATGAAATCCGCACGCCCATGAACGGCATCATTGGCCTCACCCATCTGGCCCTGCAATCCAATCCCAGCGACGAGCAGAAAAACTATCTGCAAAAAATCCGCACTTCCGCCACAAACCTGCTGGCCATCATCAACGATATTCTGGATCTTTCCAAAATCGAAGCCAACAAGATGGTGCTGGAAGACGCCAACTATCCGCTGGAAGACGTGCTTGAATTCGTGCATACCTCGCTGCGCTTCCCCATTGAGCAGAAGGGGCTTGAGTATGAATGCAAGCTTGGCGACGATGTGCCGCTGAAGCTCTGGGGCGACAGCCTGCGCCTCAAGCAGGTTTTGCTCAACCTCATGAACAATGCCGTCAAATTCACCGCCGAAGGGCGCATAACCCTGCGAATTGACCGCGAAATTTCTGGCGACAAAGACAGCCTGCACTTCAGGATTGCGGATACGGGCATGGGCATCAGCCGCGAATACCAGCAGCACCTTTTTGATCCCTATACCCAGGCCAATGCGAGCATCAGCCGCCGCTTTGGCGGCACCGGCCTTGGGCTGAGCATCTGCAAACGCATTGCGGAACTCATGCACGGCGCGCTGTGGTGCGAGAGCGAGCTGGGCAAGGGTTCCACCTTCCACCTGAGCATCCCCTGCACGCCTGCCCGCAATATATATTGCCCGCAGGAGCAGGCCGTCGCCACGGCAGAGCCGCTGGACGGGGCCGCAGAATGCAGCATTCTTGTGGCGGAAGACAACGAGATCAACGTGGAAGTATTGCGCGCCATGTTGCGCCAGCTGGGCTTTGAATGCGATGTTGCGCCCAACGGCAAGGAAGCCCTGCGCATGGCCATGGAAACCCCATATGATATTGTGCTGATGGACGTTAACATGCCCGTCATGGACGGCCTGACCGCCACGCGCGAACTGCGGAGCATGCTGCCGGGAAATGACGAGCAAAAAGCCCTGCCCATCATTGCCCTCACCGCCGCGACCCTGCCTGACAACATCGCCGAAATCATCAACGCGGGTATGAACGATCACATAGCCAAGCCCTTCAGCATGGCAACCCTGCGCAATAAACTCGCCAAGTGGCTTAAGCTCCACTGAGCACCCCGACAAATCATGCCTGCCGCAAAAGTTTCCAAAACCAATGCCGCCAGAATTCTTGAAGGCCTGGGCATTCCCTACGAACTGCACACTGCTGACGTGGACGAAAATGACCTGTCAGCCGTAACAATGGCGCACAATCTTGGCGTTGACCCTGCCTGCGTGTTCAAAACCCTGGTAGCCAGAGGCGACAAAACAGGCGTGCTCATGGCCTGCATCCCCGCTGCGGCGGAGCTTGACCTCAAGGCGCTGGCCGCCGCATCTGGCAACAAGCATGTGGAAATGGTTCCGCTCAAGGATGTTCGCCCCCTCACCGGCTATATGCGCGGCGGCTGTTCCCCCCTTGGAGCCAAGAAGGCCTATCCGGTTTTTGTGGACGAAAACGCCATCCTGCTTGAAACCATCTTTGTAAGCGCAGGCCAGCGCGGCGTTCAGCTGCGCCTCAAGCCGGATGACCTGCTGCGCGCGGTTGAAGGGCAGTACGCCCCAGTGGCGCGCATTTAGTTGCCCCACCCGTTATTTTCTGCATAAAGCCCCCGGCCGGGGCAGACAATCACAAGCTGCCGCGTGGGTATCATCAATACTTCACGGAGCGCATACTCTGCCATCTGCCCATCCGACAAGGAGATCATACATGCAGTATTACCATGCAGATGTGTTTTGCAAAGACCCCATGACCGGCAACGGTCTGACTGTTTTTATTGCCAAGGCCTTTCCCCAAAGCGCTGTAATGCAGCGGATTGCCCGTGAATTCAGGCAGTTTGAAACAATCTTCCTTGTGCGGCGCGGTGATGCTGCTTTTGATGCGCGCATCTTTACCGTTGAGGAAGAACTGGATTTCGCCGGGCATCCCATTCTGGGCGCTGCCGCGGCTGTGCAGCACGAATTTTTGCAGGAGGCCTCCAGCACGGTTCTGTTCAACCTGAACAGCAAGCAGGTTTCTGTTTTTTGCACAGCGCAGGGTGATTTTTATGACTGCTGTATGGATCAGGGGCCAGCGGAATTCATCTGTGCGCCAGAGCCGGAAGAATATGCTCACTTTTTGCGACCGCTGAATCTGGCGCCGCACAATGTTGCCGCCGGATTCCCCCTGGAAGTAGTTTCCACAGGGCTGCCCTATCTGCTGGTGCCCCTTGCCTCAGGGCTGGACCAAGCCCGCATTCTCGTGGCGGATTATGAATCGCGTCTCGCACAGGTCGGCGCAAAATTCGCCTATGTTTTTGACGCCAGCGCCGTGGAAGGTAGAACATGGGACAATGCTGGTCTGGCGGAAGACGTGGCCACGGGCAGCGCCGCAGGGCCGGTAGGGGCCTACCTGTACAAACACAACAGATTTTCGCCCACACAGGAAATACTTCTCCGTCAGGGGCGCTTTGTGGGGCGTGACTCGGAAATCAGCATCCGCAGGGACAAAGCCAGCGGCAACATGCTGGTGAGCGGTCAGGTTCGCCTGCTCGTACGCGGGGAATGTATACAGGGGATGTAAACCAACCTGCGTTCACAAGCTCCTCCAACAGGCGCAAAATGTAAGGCCCGTCTCCTTCTCTGCCTCGGCAGCACAAGGGAACGGGCCTTTTCAAAACTCACCGCTAGGGTGTTGGATTCCTGGCTTAACCTTCGTCACTCAAAGGGCGAAAGCTCTTTTTTGTTGCCCCGCATACAGGGCACTTCCAGTCTTCAGGCAGATCTTCAAAACGGGTTCCAGCCGGTATCTTGTGGCGTTTGTCGCCCCGGTCGGGGTCGTAAACGTAACCGCAATTAACCATCTGGCAACGCCACATATCCTTGGGTTCAGCCATCTTTTGCCCCGCCTGTTAGCCCGCTGCGGGCGTTGCGGTCACAAAGCCCTTGCTGGCAGGGCCGGTTGTGGAAGGCGTACCGGCAATCTTGGCAAGGTAGGTGTCGCCAAGTTTTTTGATATGCCCGTCAATATTGTCGTAATAGGTCAGGTGGGCCTGCTCTTCGTCAATGATCCGTTCAAAAAGACGGGCAGAAACAATGTCGCCCGCATCCTTACAGATGGCAAGAAAACCGCTGTAAGCCTCGATGGTGACTTCTTCCTGATTGGCGTCAGCCTCATAGATAGCAGTCACTTCCTGCCCGGTGACAATCTTGCCGTCTTTCTGGGTAGTGGGCTCGCCGCCCAGTTCCTTGATGCGTTCGGCAAAATTTTCGGCATGACGCATTTCGTCAATGGCGATAAGCTTCATGTTGGCAGCAAGCTCGCCATAATCCATATCGTCCAGATTGTAGTGCTGGTTCATATACTGATGGATGGCGAACAGCTCCATGGCGCGCGCCTTGTTCAGTACTTCTATGACTTTAGCCTTCCGGCTTTCCCTGTTTTCAGCCATGACGCAAGCTCCTTGGTTATAACAGGTTCAAGATGCTATTTGCATAATACGAATAGCAAAATCTCACAAGCAGCCACAGCGCACACGGAAAATATTCGACAATAGTTACTGGGTTATTTCAAGCGATCTCGCGCAGGTTTCGCACACGCCGTCGTATTCCACCCGCGAACTCAAAATACTCGCAAAACCCATTGCCTGCATGCCTTCAACTGTGGGGGCCTGCTTGACGTCTTCAACATCGCCAACCCGGCCGCAATAAATGCAGCGAACATGCTGATGGTTTGAAATATCGCCATCAAAACGTTTGGTTGATCCTGCGGCTTCAAGACGGCGGATCTCGCCGCTGTCTGCCAGAAAATCCAGATTCCGGTACACAGTACCCAGGCTTATTCGGGGCAAACGCTCGCGCACGATGCTGTACAGCTCATCCGCAGTTGGATGGCTCTTGAGCTTGCGCAGTTCTTCCAAAATAACTGCCCGCTGCCGGGTCATTCGTGTTTGTGTTTGAGCCATGCCAGCCTCCAGTGTTGCTAAAAATTACTGTTATCGCGGATTACTGTCAAGCCCAAACTCAACCAAAAGACTAAGACTTTTGCCTGGCGAAAAACAGTGCGCAATGGCTGCTTATCGGAAATATGGTTCCCATGCTGAAAAAAAATGCCTTGCGGCGGCTCCAGTCCAGCTAGAGCGCTCACGCCCACAAGGCGCATAAAAACATACCATCGCAGTGCGGGTAAATAAATAACTTTCAGAAAAGCGTCAAGGCGTAACCCCAAATTGCATCAGTTCGCAGGGCCGTGATTGCCTAGCCGTTTTTTTCAGCACGAGGAACGCGGCAGGACAAATGCTCCGCAGCCGCACACGCCGCACCCCACAGGCCGCTGTTGCCATCGGTGACAAGATAAATGGGGACAGAGGCCGCAATACCGCCGATATCGGGCACCAGACCAAGTTCTTGCATAAAGGCCGGATGCGTCAGACACAGGGGATTTTTGGCGGCAATGCCACCAGCAATCCACAACCCGCCACGGCAGAGCGTGGTCAGTATCCACTGACGGCAAAACCGGCCCCAAAATCTGGCATACCACAATAGCGTGGGCGTTTCGTGCGACAGGGCCTCAGCGCCCACGGCAGGGGGATAAAAAAACTGGCCGGAAAGATAGTAGTGCAGCACGGAGAGCCCTTCACCGGAAAGCACATTTTCCGCCGTGGGATAATCGCGGCCCAGTTCGCGGGCCAAAAAAGCCTGATAGGCCTGCTCTTCCGGCCCCACAAAGGCAAAGGCAGTATGCCCTGCCTCCGAGGGCACGGCCACCCAGCTTCCGGCAGGGTCAGGGTCGCCCGAGCGCACCAGCATGGCTGCGCCAAGGCCAGTGCCAGCGCCAAGCACGGCCCGGGTTTCTCTGGATTCTTCAATGAATCTGGTGCTGCTGCGCACAAGTGCGGCAGCAGCGCCGCAGGGCGTCAGCGTGGCAAAGGCCTGCGCGCTGAAATCGTTGAGCAGCAGGCAGCAGGCCAGGTTGTACTGCTGCGCTACGCCATCAAGGTCTACGCGCAACTGCCCGTTGGTGAGTTTGCCGCGCAGGCCGTTCACAGGCCCGGCAAGGGCAATGACGAGGGAATCACCCGCAGAGAATGAAGATTGCAAGAGCTGCTGCATGGCTTGCAGCACATTATGGGCATTGCCCAGATCAGCCGACTTTGCCCACACAGCAGACATAAGCGTGAGATTGCCCTCATACACTGTGAACAGGGCAAACCTTGCGTTGGTTCCACCTATATCTGCTGCGAAAATGCGTTGCATGTACGGCTGAAAACTCCGGATGCTGGCCTAGGTGACATCCCGCTGGTTGTCGATTTTGCGCACGATGCCCGTAGTGCTGCAACCGTCTACCAGGCGGGCAAGATAGACCCTGCCGCCCCCCTGCTGCACAACATCGGCCCCAACCACATTGTCGATGGTATAGTCGCTGCCTTTCACGAGCACGTCAGGTCGCAAGGCCGAGATGAGTTCAAACGGGGTATCTTCGTCAAAAAGCACAATGGCGTCCACGTCTGACAAAGCAGCCAGCAGCAAGGCACGGCTGCTTTCGTTCTGGATGGGGCGGGTCGGCCCCTTAAGGCGGCGCACGGAGGCATCGCTGTTGAGCCCCACAATCAGGTGATCGCCCTGAGCGGCGCTCTGCCGGATAAGGGAAATGTGGCCAGGATGCAGCAGGTCAAAGCAACCGTTGGTAAAAACCACAGTTTCGTTTTTTCTGCGCCATTCTTCAATTTTTTCAACAAGGTTCTGAACGCTAAAAAGCTTGGGATTGTCGGCCTGCTCACGCAGCGCCTCGTTAAGCTCTGCAATAGACACGGGTGCAGTGCCCATTTTGCCCACGGCGACCCCTGCCGCCGCATTGGCAAGGTGCATGCTTTCGGCCCAGGGCAGGCCTTTTCCCACGCATGCTGCCAGAGTGGCAATGGCGGTATCGCCTGCGCCGGAAACATCGGCCACTTCGCGCACGGCGGCGCGGCAATAAACAGGTGCCTCGTCAGGGGTGAACAGGGCCATGCCCTTCGGCCCCCGCGTTATGAGCAGGCGTTCAATGCCGTAGCGTGAACGCAGTTCCCCGGCAAGGGTTTCACGGCGGGGCCTGCTGAGCGTTAGGCCAGCGTCCAGCCCGCAGGCTGCGTCAAATTCCCCGGCATTGGGAGTAACGCAGTGTGCTCCTGCGTAACGCCGCCAGTCGCTGCCCTTGGGATCAACCAGCACGGGGATGCCAAGCCGGCGGGCTTCTTCAATGATTATCTGGCACAAATTGCAGCCGCTGGCCGATTCAAGCAACACGCCCTTGGCGTAGTCAGAAAGAATAACCGCATGTCGCCCCGGCAACAATGAAAGAACCTGATTTTTCAGAGCGTCAGCTTCTTCTGCGCCGAGCGGAGCGCTTACTTCCTCGTCAAGGCGCAGCAGTTGCTGCCCCTGCGCAAGAACGCGCGTCTTGCAGGTGGTGCGGCGACTGGGCGAAACGGCCAGGCCGTCCGCAATCCCCTCAGCCGCGAGCGCCGCGCGCAGGTCGTTGGCTGCGGCATCCTGCCCCACTACGCCAGCAACAGCCACATCAACGCCCAGGCGCACAAGGTTGCGCGCCACGTTGGCAGCACCACCAGGCACAGACCAGCGTTTTGCCGCAGACACCACAGGCACCGGGGCTTCGGGAGAAATCCTTTTGACCTGGCCTGCAATGTAATGATCAAGCATCACATCGCCCACAACCAGTATGCGTACTCCGTCAAAATTCATGACGCTCTCCCGGCGTGGTTCAGGCCTTGCCGCAGGCTTTTTTGATCAGCTCGGTCAGCCGGGCTTCCGTTCGGTCAGTATCCACAAGGGTAACTACCGACTTGCGGGCGGCCTCGCCAAGGCGCTTGCGCTCCTCGGGACGGGAGGCAAGAGCTTCCAGAACGTCCGCCAGCGCGCCCACGTTGTCTTGCGGCACAAGGCGTCCATTGCCACCGTCCGTAATGGCTTCCGCATGGCCCGGCAGATCGCTGGCAACCACCGCAAGGCCAAAGGCCAGGGCTTCAACCAGAGCCGAAGGTACGCCGTCGGCATCTCCGCCAGTGGTCTTGCGGCCAGGAGCCACAAAAACATCCGCCCGGTTGTACATATCCGCCATGTTTTCATGGGGAATCTGCCCGGCAAACTGCACCGAACCACGAAGCCCAAGCCGCCAGACAAGCCAGCGCAAACGCAGCTTTTCCGGCCCCTGGCCCACAAAGGTCAGCGAAAAGTTCACATTTCTGTCGGCCAGCAGGCGGCAGGCCCGAAGCAGGAGATCGTACCCTTTGCGACGTGCAATGGTGCCCACAGCCAGCAGGTTGAAATCCGCAGCCTTATCCGCATCATTGGCGGCATCGCCCCCGGCGGGCACGGGCATCTGCTCTTCCATTTCCTCCGGCGGCGTGAGGGTAAGGGGATCGCGGAGCACGAGCAGTTTGTCTTTCAGCTCGGGCAGCAATTGCAGCATGGCATCGCGCGTGGCTTCTGTGTCGCAGCGCACAAATTCGGCATCCGCACCCTTGGCGGCCCAGTTGAGGCCAGGTTCCGTCATATCCTGAGCGCGCACGGCAAAAGCATACGGCACATGCATAAGGCGCGAGGCAACCCAGCTGGCCGTGGCTGGTCCGTGGGCCCCTGCTGCATAGAAAAATTCAATCTTTTCTTCCTGGCCCCAACGCGCCAGCATGGCCCCGGCGCAAAATGCGCGCAGGTGATCCCACCAGCGGCTGCCCCAGCGGCCACGCCCCGGCAGTTTGCGCCAAAGCGCCCACAACTGGGAGGAAGAACCGCGTATGAGTCTGAGCATACCCAGGCAGGCCGCAAGCACACGCAAGGCACCTATACGCCGCACAGCCAGCGGCAGGGCGTAGCCCTCGGGATTGCCCAGAAATCCATTATCGCGGATGGCGTAAATACGGGTGAGCAGGCCCGCCGCGTGCATACGGTGGGCCTCGTCCATAAGGCACTGACCGGAGGCCTCGGGAAAGCTCTCGGCAACCATGGCGCCGCGCACCACAGGGGCAACCCCCTGAAGCAGATTGTGCGAAATGGTGTCGGGCATCTGCGGCAGGTTGCGCTGGCGGCAGTGCAAAATGCCGTCTTCAAGGGTGTAGATGCTGTCGCAGAATTCGGCCATCTTGGGGTCATGCGTAACCATGACCATGGAAACGCCGCCCGTGTGGCAGAGCGAACGGAAATTATCCATGATAAGGCGGCTGGTTTTGGCGTCCAGCGCGCCCGTGGGTTCGTCAGCCAGCAGGATACGCGGATTGTTGACCATGGCGCGGGCAATGGCCACACGCTGCTGCTCGCCGCCCGAAAGGCGGTTGCTGCGGTAGTGCACACGCGCAGAAAGGCGCACAAGCTCAAGGGCGCGGATAACCCGCTCCCAGCGTTCTTCTGGCGGAATCTTCTCAAATATCAGGGGGAATTCAACATTTTCAAACACAGTCGAGTGGTCAAAAAGGTTGCTCGACTGCATGACAAAACCCATGGTGCCACGGCGGAAACTGGCAGTCTGCTCACGGTCGAGCGTCAGCACATCCTTGCCAAGAATTTGCAAAGAGCCGGAATCGGGGGCGTGCAGCATGCCCAGCACGTGCAGCATGGTGGATTTACCGCAGCCCGAAGGCCCCATGATAGCCACCATCTCGCCGGGAACAACTTCGATATTCACGCCACGCAGCACCGGTGAAAAACCGGCGTAGCATTTATATAAATCTTTGGCGACTATAACGGGTGCCATGATCCACCTTGTGCATGTGCGGCAGAGCCGCAAGAACGCGGGGCAACCCGCGCATTGTGTGCTATTCGAATCGCAGAGCGGTTACCACGTCCATACGGCTTGCCTGCATGGCAGGGAACAGACCGCCCGCAATGCCAATGACGGCAGAAAAAACGATGCTTCCCAAGCTGCTGAAGAACAGCAGCGAGTACGAAACGCCCGTTCCAAGCGATAAGGAACCGATCTCGACCAGCGCGCAGCCAATGAGAATGCCAAATATGCCGCCAGCAACCGATTTGCACAGAGCCTCGGCCAGGAACTGCGCCAGTATGTCTATATCCGAGCCGCCCATGGCCTTTTTAAGGCCCACTTCGCGAGTTCTGGCCCGAACTGCGGCAAACGTGCCATACCAGATGCCAAAACCGCCCAGCATGAGCGATGCGGCAATACCAAGCCACAGCAGAGCCTCAACCCACATGAAGGTGGTTTTGATGCGTTTGAGCTGATCTTCCTGCGTCTGCACCACAATATATGGGGCAGACTGATGCTCGCGCACCATCTGAGGAATAATTTTGACAAGCGGCGGCACGTCTTCCCACCCGATGGCGCGGATAAAGAGCCTGCGCACCTTGCCCCGGCCCCAGTTGCGGTCGGCCATGGTGGTATAGGGCAAAAAGCCGCCCTGGCTCCAGCTACCGAGCATGACGCCGCTGACAACGCCCACCACTTCAAAAACATCCTGCTCCAGAAAGAGCAGCTTGCCTATGGCTTCTTCCGAACCGCCGAATAAATTTCTGGCCGCATCCCTACCTAGCAGACATACCCGCCTGTGAGCGTCCACATCTTCCTGATTGAGCAGCCGCCCGGCCACCAGATCAATGGAATAGACCTCGGCGAAATACTGGTCGATGCCGATAAAATCCACATTAAGCGTGCGCTCGCCGGTGCCGCGTATGGGGAAATTTTTGTTGTCGCGCAGGTTTCTGCTCACCAGGCTGACGCCGGGCAACTGGGAAAGGGCTTCCACAGTTTCAGGATAAAATTCGCGGTCGGGCTGGCCGGGGTACTGGGCGTCATCCATGTATACCTGGATGACGTTGACGCCACCCATGAGCACCATGTCCTGCCCCACCTTGTACCGGATTTCGCGGCCAAGTACCGCCAGGACGATAAACGCCGTGATGCCCAGAGCGATGGAAAGCATCACCCCGAAGCCGCGCTGGCGCACAACCTGCCTGAGGCTGACGCGAATAAGGTCTGACATTGCAATCATGGCGCAATCACTACTCTGACAAAAAACGATAAAAAAAGCCGTGGCTTATGCCGCGCACATGCGCAACGCCATTGCCGCATCCTGCTGTCGGGCTGCATACAGATATATTGCATCCGGCCCGTGACAAAAGGGCAAAAGACGATACACGCCACCATGGGTGTATGTCAAAGCCTCTATTTCCATACCCTGTCACGGACTGCATGCGCAAATAAGAAAGAATCTGGCGCACCACGCCTCCATCAGGAGTGGTTTCAACATTGCTATTTTATTCCCTGACTGTGTTCAGAGCGCAGCACTACCCCGCCCTTGCCGACTTCATACCGTATGCCGTGCCAGACAATATCCCACGACTTTATGCTCTGCCAGTAAACAGAGGTGAACATGCGTACGGCGTCCGCAAAGGCCATGCACCAGCGCCACAGCGGCACGGGTTTGGCAAGCAGACCACGCCACAGATGCAGCGCGCTCACCATCGCCGCCAGCCAGAACAGCCCCAGCAACACGCCGGCGCCGCTGCCCACGTTCACAATCCAGCCCAGAAAGGCCAGGGCCGCACACACCATGGGCAGGGCCATCATAACACACATGAGACCCAGCAGCTTCCACTGGCCGGGCATGCAAAACTTGAGAAAAAGCACCTGCCTGTCCATCCAGGCCCGCCAGACGGGCGTGGAGTGATTAACGGCATCGGTGTGCAGCAAAGCGCCAGGGCAGAGCCGCACTTTTGCGCCGCGCACCTGAAGCAGAGCCGTGAGCGAGCAGTCGTCCACCACGTTTTCAAGCCACAACTGCGCCACGCCGTATTTTACATAGGCCTCGCGGGTCATGGCCATAGCGCCGCCCCACAACTGGGTAAAGGCAGACATGGCTTGCAGGTAGCGCATAAGCATGACGCACAGCGTATAGGCCAGCGTTACGGGCTGGTCGTCGCGAGGCTCCACCACATGGTAACCGGTGCTGAACGAAGCCTCGCCCCTGGCCATGGGCGCCGCCAGATGCCGCAGAAAATCGGGTTCCGCCATGTGAGTGCTGTCGCAGAACACATAGACGTCCACTTCATCGCCCAGAGCGGCAATACCCTGAAGGCTGTTATGGTTTTTTTGCCCGCAACCCGTGGCGGTGCCTGCCACCACATGACGCAGAGCGGGAAAATCCTGTTTGAGTCTGCCTACAAGCTCGGCGGCGGGTTCATTTTCTTCCGCAGTAACGAGCACGGGGACAAAACGGGGGTAATCCTGGGTCAAAAGGCTGCGCAACGCGCCTTCCATGCGCGGATCGCGCCCGGCCACGGGCACAATCATGCCCACAGAAGGCCATTTGTCTTCAGGTATGGCGCGGTTGGCCTCGGCTTCTTCCTCAATACGGCGGGGCATGCTTTCGCCCCTGCGGGCCAGAATATACAACAGAGCGCATTGGGAGGTGGCCAGCAAAAACCATATCCAGAACATAGGCACTCCTTCATGTTATCGTTGGATGGATCAGCAATCGGCAGCAAGGACATGAACCCTTTGCAGCGCTTGCTATAAAAGCATGTTCGGGCAAGCCATACAGGAGCAGGACGTAAAAACGCCCCGCCCGCAGCGCAAATTTTTATTGGGGCAAGGGGGCGCAGTCTTCTGGCGCAAGCGGCGCATCGTGGATGCGCTTGCCCTCCAGACGTACGTTCATGCCGTTCTTCAGGCTGATGACGCCCTCGACTTTATCGGCAGAAGCAAGACGCCCCTTGAATGAATGCCCGGATGAATGGTGCGCCTCAATATCATTGTTACGCACCGTTCCATCTATGTGGTACACGTCAACCTTGCCGTTGTACAGACGCAGGTGCACCACGCCGCGCACAGTGCCCTGAGCGGAAACGCACACGCCCACACGGTATGTTGATGAATAGAGCGAGCCTGTCCAGAGTTCGCGCACTTCCACAGGGGTGTTGGCAGCAGACGGCGCTGGAGTTGCTGTGTCCCCGGCAGGAGGGGGCGTATTTTTCTGTTCGCCGCGCTGTTCCACCAGGGAGCCGGAATTTTGGTCCTGCGCGGTTTGAACTTCGGCAGCGCGAGCCGCAAAAACACCTACGGTCATCAGGCAAAGGCAGACGCAAAGCGCCGCAAGACACAAAACTGCATATTTCAGCCGCGCGCGCCTGAGCCGTATTGCCCGCGTTGCCTGTGCAGCCCTGGAGCATGCACGCAGTGAATTTTGATCTAATTCCATATATTCCTGCGCCTTCCGCACTTGGGCAGAAGACTGATTGACAAGTTCAACCGTCAGTTGCGGCGCAAGCCAGCAAAAACGGCCTGATGCGCCTCCACCATGGCAGTGAAGGAAAAATCCCGCTCCACGCGCAAACGCCCGGCCTGGCCCATGGCATCGCACAGCGCGCCGTCTTCGAGCAGACGGCAGCAGTTTTCCGCCAGAGCCGCCACATCGCCCGCCTGTGAAAGTAGACCGTTCTGACCGCTCTCCACCAGCCGTGGAATGCCGCCAACCGATGTGGCGCACACGGGCAGGCCGCAGGCCATGGCTTCAAGAATCACATTGGGCTGACCTTCGCGCACGGATGAAAGTGCAAAGATGCGCCCAGCGGCATAGTGCCCGCGCATATCAAGCCCGCCGGGGATAAAGTCCACGTTGCTTCCGGCGGCGTGTTGCGCGGCCCACTGGTGCAGATTGGCCTCTTCCGGGCCATCCCCCACAATGCGTAAACGCGCCGAGGGGTGACGTTGCAACACAATCTCAAAGGCTCGCAAGAGGGTCAGATGATCCTTGTCGCCCGCAAGGCGCGCCACGCAGACAATCTCGGGCGCACGTGCCGAGGGCGCAGCCCCGGACGGCGCAAAAAATTCTGTATCCACCCCGTTGGGGATGTAGCTCAAACGGGATTGCGGCAAGCCGAAATACAGCAAAATTTCATGCAATGCTTCGGAATTGCAGATCATATGATCCGTAAGCCGCCAAAGCCAGCGTTCATGCTGCCGCTTGGGGCCGCCACCGCCACGGCAGGTTCCCACAATACGCGGGGCTTTTTTTTCGCCAAGCCAGCCCAGCCGCCCCCAGATGCGCCCCCATATATTGGGCAAGGCCGTGCAAGGCACGATGACATCTGGCTGCAACATGCGCAGCTTTGAATACAGGGCAGCGAAAAACAGGGGAGGCACCTTGCGGTCATGCCCCATGTGGTGCAGCTCTATGCCCGCATCCCGCGCGGCTTCATCCAGATCAGTGGGGCCAGTGAGCGTAAGCATGACCGGCGTAAAACGAGTTCGATCCAGGCGGCGGGCCAGTTCAAGAGTCTGGCGTTGCGTACCGCCATAACAAAGATCCTCCATAAAAAAGAGGATGCGCTGTGGGATGGTCATGCTTCTCCTTCAGATAACCGGACGGCGTAACGTTACGGCACAAAAGCCGAACAGCCGTATGCATTATTGTATGCATTCCGCCCGGTTTTGCAAGGCCGCCCAAGCCACACCCTCATAATATATTAAAATACAAGCAATTATTTTATGACGCCTTGGGCATCCCCCCAGGAGAGCGGCCTGTGCGCGCCCCGCATTGCCATGCGCCCTGCTTGGGCTTACACTTGAAATATGACTGACTGCACCACCGATACATCCTTCAATAATCAGGCAGACAAACCCGCCCTGCGCGTGATTGTGAGCCTTGATGTGGAAGAAGAGGGGCTGTTTTCCGGCAACTATGCGGCGCAAGGCTGCGGCGTGTGCAATGTGGCCCTGCTGCGCAGGCTTGCCCCCCTCACCAGCGAACTGGGCTTTCCGCTCACGCTGTTTTGCGCGCACACGGTATTTGCCAATGCCGAAGCCTGCTCCCATCTGGCCTGGATGCGCGACCACTGCAATGCGGAAATCGCCGCGCACCTGCACCACTGGAGCACACCGCCTCTTGGGGACGACACGGCACAGCCCGCCACGCAAAAACAGGGGCCGCCCACCCGCACAGACCGCCTGCCGCGCGAACTGCTGCGCCAGCGCCTGCGCACCCTGCTGGATGCCGGACGCGAATTTCAGGGCGCGGATCTGACCAGCTTCCGCATGGGACGCTGGGATCTCAAATCCGTTGTGCGCCCATTGCTGGCGGAGGAAGGCATCACCTTTGACAGTTCTGTGTGCCCCTTGCGCGTCTTCCACGACGGGCCGGATCACTTTCTTGCGCCTTCCGACCCGTACTGGCTTGAGGACGCCCCCGGCCTGCTGGAATCGCCGGTTACGCAGATTCCGCTCTCGCGCACGCTGGCGCGGCTGTGGCATGGTTGCGCCAGAGGCGCGGCCTGGGCCGATTCCTTTCATTTTTGGGGAGCGTTGAGCCCCAACCCGGTGTGGCACAGCGCCGCCGTCATGCGGGCGGCTACGCGCCTGCACATGGCGCGCGGCGGACGGGTTTTGAGCCTGTTCTGGCATTCGTCAGAGATGCTGCCCGGCGGCTCGCCCAACATTCCCGATCAAAAAGCCGCTGATGCCCTGTACAAAAAGATTTATGACTTTCTGGCGTGGTTGGCGCGCAATTACGCGGTGCGTGGGCTCACCGCCGCCCAACTGCGAGTGCAGGCTCCCGGTCTGGACTTCGGCCCCCGCCCTGCAGGCAAGGGAGACTGGTAATGTCCCGCGTGGTCTTTGTGCTGCTGGATGGCCTTGCCGCCGCCACGGCCCGCCGCTGCATGAGCTACATGCAGTCGCTCACCGATGCTGGTCTGGCGCGCCATACTGTGTTGCAAGGCGAACTGCCGCCGCTCTCCCGCCCCATTTACGCCACCCTGCTCACAGGCCTGCGCCCGGCGCAAAGCGGCATTATGCATAATGATGATGCCCGGCTCTGCCCCGCGCCCACCATTTTCAGCCGTGCACAGGCAACAGGCCTGACCACCGCCGCGGCTGCCTACCACTGGATGAGCGAACTGTGCAATGTGGCCCCCTTTGAGCCAGGGCGCGACCGGATTACGGACGATGCGGCCCTGCCCATTGCCCACGGCCTGTTTTACTGCACTGATGCCTACCCGGACGATGAACTTTTTCACGATGCGGCCTGCCTGCGGCGGCGCCATGAGCCTCATCTGCTGCTGGCGCACAGCATGGGCATTGACAACGCGGGCCATCTGCACGGCGCAAACAGCAAGGAATACCGGGATGCCGCCCGCAGGGCCGATGGCCTGCTGGCCCGCTGGCTGCCGGAATGGACGTCGGCAGGCTACGCGGTACTGGTCACCAGCGATCACGGCATGGACGACGACGGCCGCCATAACGACAACAGCGAAGCCAGCCGGCGGGTTCCCCTGTGGCTGGCGGGCGAAGGGTTTAAAAACACCCCCCTGCCCACAGATCAAACGCAGATTGCAGGGCTTGTATGCCGTGCGCTCGGCATTGAATAACACCCTGCACCTCCACAAATATCATGCGGCAGAACATGTTTAACGGCTATGTATGGATTTTGCTGGCGGCCCTGCTGTGGTCGCTGCTGGGCGTTGTTTCCAAATTCTGCCAGCATGCGGGCGTATTACCGCTCGAAACGGCCTTTTGGCGGGCGGCCATAGGCTGCGCCTTTTTCCTGGCGCATGCCGCTCTGACCGGGGGCCTGCGCATTCCCTTGCGCCATGCCCTGACATTTATGCTCTTTGGCGCATGGGGCGTTGGGGTGTTTTTCGGGGCCATGCAAATGGCCATCAAGCTCAGCGGCGGCGCAACCGCCGTGGTGCTGCTGTATACGGCCCCGGTGTGGGTAGCTGTTTTTTCGCGCTTTCTGTTTGACGAGCACATAACACGGCGCAAGGCGCTGGCCGTGCTCATTGCCCTTTCCGGCACGGCGCTGGTCTGTTTTTCCGGCGGCAGCCTGCCGGGGGAAACTTCGCTTGAGGGCATTGGTTTTGGCCTGCTCTCCGGCCTGTGCTACGCCACGCACTATCCCTTTTACCGCTGGTGGCAACGCCGCTATTCCACAGCCAGCATTTACGGCTTCATGCTGCTGGGCGGTGTGGTGGCCCTTGGCTTCAGCGGCCCGGTGCATGTGGATCACGCCCCCGACACATGGGGCTGGCTGTTTGCCCTTGGGCTGCTCACCTGCTACATGGCCTACATCTGCTACGGGCAGGGGCTGAAACGCATCAGCCTTGTGCGGGCCGCCGTTACCTGCCATCTGGAGCCGGTTCTCGGCACTCTTTGGGTCTGGCTGTTCTGGAACGAAAGTTTCAGCGCGTCCGGCTGGTTGGGCGGCGCGCTGGTTCTCAGCGCGGTATTTCTGCTGACCACGGACAAAACCAGCGAATAGTGCTGATAGCTGGATGATATTGCCTTAAAGACCAAAACTGTCCCCGAATAACACCCGTTCCACAAAATACAAACCCCATCAGACTTTCAAAGATGCAGCGTACGGACTGCCGTGCCTTGTTTGCCTGATGGGGTATATTTATCGGGCCGACCTTGCCCTGACAATCCGAAGCGTTAGCGCTGGCCGATCACATCCAGAAATACCAGAGGCACGTTGCCGCTGCATTTGAGCGCGTGGGTATCGCCAGGACGGGCGATGGTGATGTCGCCGCCTTTTACCGGGGTTTCCTTGCCCGCGCTGTCGGTAAACACGCCCTCGCCAGAAACGATGATGTAAGCGTCTTCATTGTTTTCATGCTTGTGCATGCCAATGGAAGCGCCCGGTTGCAGGGTCATCCAGCCGATTTCCTTGATGACCATGTCTTTGGAGGCATCGTTGCGGGTAAAGCCGAACTGGCCAAACAACGTTCCCTGGCCGCCCGCCACCTTATCACGGTTCCAGGTTTTCAAGGAATCCTTTGGGTAGAGCTGCGGTTCGCCCGCAAGAGCCGTTCCGGCAAACACCAGTGAACACAGCGCTGCGGCAAAAAGCATCTTTTTCATGATCACACTCCCGTTGCATGAACATACTCTATAAATGCACATAACGCGATGGAATCACAGAACAATAAAAACGTATCAGCATACAGGCGGCAAGCTGCTGCTGACGCCCAGACCATACGCCCGCGCAATGCCGCCCGCAAGTGAATAATTTCCCAATCAAAACGCCGAAGTCTCGTCCTTACCGGCCTTGCCTCTTGTGGCCTGCGCATGCTTGGTGTATAGGCAAAAGCCTACGCCCTGCTAAATGTGCAAACATTGCGGCACGGTTGCATATTTATGGAGCAAGCCCGCTCCGTACTGCAAAAAATTCACGCATGGAGGCTGCGTTCCTGATGTCCTTGCCCAGAGGGCATACGCAGAACATTATGAGCAATATCATTCTGACCGGGGATCGCCCCACGGGTAAGCTGCACATCGGACACTTCGCCGGATCGCTCAAACAGCGCGTTTTGCTGCAAAATTCTGGCAAATTTGATGAAATCTACATCATGCTGGCCGATGCGCAGGCTCTGACCGACAATGCCGACAATCCTGAAAAAGTGCGCAACAACATCCTTGAAGTGGCGCTGGACTACCTTGCCTGCGGCATTGACCCGGAAAAGTCCTCCATCTTCATCCAGTCGCAGTTGCCGCAGCTTTATGAGTTGAGCTTCCACTATATGAACCTTGTCACCGTGTCGCGCCTCCAGCGCAACCCCACGGTCAAGGCAGAGATTGCCCAGAAAAATTTTGAGCAGAGCATTCCCGTGGGATTCTTCACCTACCCCATCAGCCAGGCGGCAGACATCACGGCTTTTGAAGCCACCGCCGTGCCGGTTGGCGAAGACCAGAAGCCCATGCTGGAACAGACCGTGGAAATCGTGCGCAAGTTCAACAGCACCTACGGTGAAACCCTGGTGGAACCGCAGATTCTGCTGGAACAGAACGCCGCCTGCCTGCGCCTGCCCGGCATTGACGGCAAGGCCAAGATGAGCAAGTCCATCGGCAACTGCATCTATCTGAGCGACTCCGAGAAGGAAGTTCACGACAAGATTTTCAGCATGTTCACCGACCCAGGCCACCTCAAGGCTTCCGACCCCGGCAAGATTGAGGGCAATACCGTGTTCACCTATCTGGACGCCTTTGCCGTGCCGGAAGACTTTGCCAAGTTCAATTCGCCCTACCCCAATCTGGACGAAATGAAGGCTCACTACCAGCGCGGCGGCCTTGGCGACGTGGCGGTGAAGAAGTTCCTCAACGAGGTCATGCAGCAGATCCTCAGCCCCATCCGCACCCGCAGGCAGCAATACGAACAGGACATTCCTTTCGTCATTGACGTGCTCAAGAAAGGCACGGAAAAGGCCTATGACAAGGCAGCCAAAACTCTCGAAAAGGTTCGCCGGGCCATGAAGCTGAACCATTTTGAAGCGGGCCTCAAGCTGCAATCCAAGTAAGCAACCCACACAGGCAGGCTGCACAGAGCGCAGATAATTGCGCCGTATCATGTCAGTCATCCCCGGCAACGCCATCAGGCAGTGCCGGGGATTTTTGCTTCTTCTGCGGTGCGCGGCTCATGACAGGCTTGACATTAGTTCTATATCGAATAAAATGCCCCCATGAAGACCGATCACATTGTTGCCCTTATAGGCCGGGTGCGCGAGCAGGCCAACAACCTTATTGTCGCCGAGCTTGAAAAGCGCGGGCACAGCGGCATGGCCCCCTCTCACGGCGCCATTTTGCAGGCCCTGTTTACGCGCGGCCCCATGCATATGAGCGCGCTTGCCGAGGCAATAGGCAAACAAAAAAACACTGTGACTACACTGGTCGGCAAACTGGAGCAGGCGGGATACGTAACCAAATCTCCCTCGCAGGAAGATTCGCGGGTTACGCTGGTTTCCCTTTCCGGCAAAGCGCTTGCTGCCAAGGCTGATTTTGACGCCATTTCCCATACGCTGCTTGATGCCGTGTGGGGCGACATGCCCCAAGCCGACAGAGAAACCCTTGTTGCCGGGCTGGAAAAAATGCTGCGCAACATCAGCCTGAAAACCATATTCTGATACCCCCAAAAGCATCCAACGCACTGTGCTTTGGATGTTTTTTTGTGAAACAATAGTTCGATATAGAATAAAAAGGAGCTCATCATGCAAAAAGTAATCGACTTCCTCTCAGCCAACACCACGGTTTTTCTTGCCACCTCTGATTCCGGCGCGGCCCGCGTGCGGCCCTTCCAGTTTCAGTTTGCGGAAAATGGCCGCCTGTGGTTCTGCACCGCGCGCTCAAAAGAAACCTTTGCCCAGATGCAGAACGACCCCCGGCTGGAGTTTGCCTGCATGTCGCCCAAGATGGAAACCCTGCGCGTAAAGGGTCAGGCCAATCTGGACGATGACATGGCAATCAAGCGGCGCATCATTGAAAACAACGGCCTTGTGCGCTCCATCTATGGCTCGGCAGAAAACCCTGATTTTACGGTTTTCAGCGTTGATCACGGCACGGCCTTCATGTTTGATTTCAGCGGCAACCCGCCTCAGTCTTTCAGCTTCTAGCCCCCCAAAGCACCGCAGGCCCACATGCAAATCCGCTAAAAAACGGAGGTTGCATGTGGGCCTGTGCACAAAATATGGATCATCCAACTGCGCGCGGCGGCGAAGACGCCGCAGGGTGGTGCCCTACTCCACGCCGTATTCCTTAAGCTTGCGCCATAGTGTAGTGCGGGGCATGCCCAGCACCTCAGCCGCAAGTTTTTTGTTATATCCAGTTTTTTCCAGTATTTTAATTACATAACGGCGTTCCATCTCCGCAAGGGTGGGCAGACCGCCGCCCTCAAGCGTATCAAATTCCAGCCGCCGGATATCTTCTGGCAAGTCGGCCGGGGTGATGGTTTCGCTGTCGGTAAGTGCTACGGCGCGCTCGATGATATTTTCCAGTTCGCGCACATTGCCAGGGAAACTATAGCCCATCAAGGCCGCGAGAGCCTGATCGTCCAGATCATAAACCTGTTTGCGAAACGCCAATCGGTATTTCTCAATAAAATGCTGCACCAGAAGCGGAATATCTTCACGCCGGTCTGCCAGGCGCGGCAAGGTTGTGCTGACCACATTGAGCCTGAAGAACAGATCTTCGCGAAAATTCCCCTTTTCCACCTCGGCCTTCAAGTCCCGGTTTGTGGCGGCAATAACGCGGATATCCAGATCCACCGTTCGTGTGCCGCCAACCCGCAAAATTCGCCTTTCCTGAAGCACATGCAGCAACCGCACCTGCATGGACAACGGCATCTCGCCCACTTCGTCCAGAAATACCGTACCGCCCGATGCTGCCTCAAGCAGGCCGATCTTGCCGGTTGCCGCCCCGGTAAAGGCCCCTTTTTCATAACCAAAAAGTTCGCTGCTGATGAGTTCTTCTGTAAAACCACCGCAATTGAAAGTAACAAAGGGTTGGTTGCGGCGCGGGCTCAGATGGTGCAGGGCAAGGGCCACAAGGGCCTTGCCGGTTCCGCTGTCGCCCTGAACAAGCACGTTGCAGTCAACTGGCGCAACCTTCCTGATAAGCGAAAAAAGCTCCTGAATGGCCGGGCTTTTGCCCACTATGGATGACAGGCCGGTAGTCCCCAGAAGGGCCTCCCGCAAACGGGTATTTTCCATGCGCATTGCTATTTTTTCCTGCGCATGTCGGGCAAGAGTACGAATCTCCGTAAAATTCACGGGCTTGGTTACATAATGGAAGGCACCTTCGCGCATGGCCTCTATGGCGGTAGAAATAGTACCGTGCCCTGTTACAATGATGACTTCGGTTTCCGGCTTCAGTCCCTTGATTTTGGGCAACAGTTCAAGGCCGTTCATATCCGGCAGCAGCATGTCTGAAAAAACCACGTCAAAAGGCTGTTCAATCATCGCCTCCAGAAAAGAACGGGCGCTCATAAAGGCCTCGACGGCATACCCTTCTTTCACAAGGGCTTGGCTGAGGCGTTTGCAGACAACAGGCTCATCGTCAACAATGGCGACACGCAAGGGCATCTGTTACTCCTTTCCAGTAGCCTGCAAACAGCCACCCACGCGGGGCAGCAAAACTGTAAACACGGCTCCCTGCCCCAGGCTGCTCCGCACACTGATCTGTCCTTCGTAGCGGTGCACCAGTGCATAGGTTACGGCAAGGCCAAGGCCCGTGCCCTTGCCAACCTCCTTGGTGGAAAAGAAAGGCTCAAAAATATGTTCCTGAATGGACTCCGGTATGCCAGGGCCAGTGTCGCAGATATCAAATGCCACCATGTTAGCATCTGCCTCATGGGCGCAGATGCTAACCGTTCCGCCCCTTGGCGTGGCCTGAATGGCATTGAGCAGCAGATTCATGAATATCTGTTGCAAGCTGCGCAGATCGCCGCATATATCCGGCAGGGTTTCAGGCACATCAGCATGCAGCACAACCCCGGAAAGTATCACCTGATTTTTCAGCAGGTTCAGTATAGACCCCACAACCTTTGCCGGGCACAGCCCCTCTGAGGCAGGATGCCCGGTGCGCGAAAAATCCAGCAAATTGCGCACAATGTCAGAGGCACGCTCCGCCTGCTGCATGATATCATCAATCATCTCCTGCCCATCGGCATCGATGTTTTCCTTGTAATCTTCGCGCAGACCTTCGGCGCTCAACAATACGTTGTTGATGGGATTGTTCAACTCATGCGCGATGCCAGCGGTGAATGTGCCAAGCGCTGCCATTTTGCGGGCTTGCAGCAGGTGCTCCTGATTTACGGCCAGTTCGTGCGACATTCTGTTGAAGGCGCGAATGAAACTGGCAATTTCGCTAAGTTGCTCGGCCCCTGTTGCTATGGGGCTGAAATCGCCGCGTCCTACGCGGGCTGTACCCGCCGCCACCATGCCCAGCGGGCGCAGAACCCCTTGCGAAATCAGCTTGATGACCAGAGCCATAAGCAGCAGAAATATCGACAAAAAAGCCACCGGCATAATATGGGTCTGCTTAAGAGCCTTGTGCGCCCGCTCGCGCTTTTGCCTGCGGATGTCATCTGCGGCTTCTGTCAGCACTTTTCCCAGATTGCGCAGAGTCTGCTGCCCGGCTTCGCCGCCTTTTGCCAGGATCCGCATGGCCTGATCATAGTGGTAAAGCAGATCCATGAATTTTTTTTGCTGCTCGCTCCCGGCGAGCATGGTCATATCTTCGGCCAGTTCCCCGGCAAGGGCGTTTATACGCTCAAGGTACACAATGCCTTCACTCAGGCTCTTGGCGTCATTGTAGAAAAAATAATTTTTTTCATATCTGCGTACTTCAAGAATATTATTTAACAAATCGTCATATTTTTCACCAAGCAGCAGCCGCTGGCTCACTGTGGACAGGCTCCAGTAATTCAGGCCCGCCAAAACGCCGATAGACAGAAAGGTGACGGCAAAAAGAATAAATATTTTGCCCTTGATGGAGTGAAAAAAATCTCCAGAAGACGCAACCAGACGCTGAATGCCCCGCATGGCTGCAATTTTCCCCATCTCCGCCTCGCCCATTGGCAACCTCCCACGCCTCTTCCCAAGGCAATAGTGCATGGTGTTCAAGTTCCACGCCAACGCCTATTCATTTTGAAACATTTTTCACTAACATTTTTTATATTCTTTTCAAAATGAACACAACGAATTTTAAAACTCTTGGTGCAAAATTCACAACACATTTAAATTAAACATTATTCTTTAAAACTCCACCTTGGCATCACATTTGCCTATGCACACCCACGAGGTGGCGCATGGAACACATTTTAGTGGCCGTTGATCAGCTACATCCCCAGCATGAAGCCATAGCTCACGCGTGCTCTCTGGCAAAACGCATTCAAGCACGGCTGCATGTGCTCTTTGTGCACAAAAAGTCGTGCGTGGTCACAAATCCGGCACGCCAGCGCCTTGAATTACTTGTGGCATATGCCAGAACAGAAGGAATACATGTTGAGTATACCATATTAGAAGGAGGATATGAAGAATCAATTATTTCATTTATACAAAATAATGGAATAACCCTGTTCATACACGAACTTGAACATACAGATTTACATTCATTCGAGCGCAGTTTTTCTGTACTAAAGTCTGTTCGTCACAGGATTTCTTGCAGGGTTGAAACAGTAACTCCTCAAAAACGTTGATGCAACACAGCGAGGCTGACGTATGAACATACCGCTGTATATGTACCTGCCCATTGCCGGAAACAGCGTAAACATGGCGGCAATACTGGGCCTGGGCGGAACCGTTGGACTGCTCTCGGGCATTTTTGGCGTTGGCGGAGGTTTTTTTATGACGCCGCTGCTCATCATGCTGGGCATCCCCCCGACAGTTGCCGCGGCTTCTGACTCCAACCAGATTATCGGCGCTTCCACCTCCGGCACCCTGGCCCATTTTCGCCTGGGCAATGTGGATTTCAAAATGGGATTCCTGCTTCTGGCGGGCGGTGTGGCTGGCGGCTGCGTGGGGGTGCGCGTCATCAAGCTGTTGCGTGCTATGGGCAATGCAGATTTTCTCATCAACATCACGTATGTGCTCATGCTCGGCCTTGTAGGCGGGTACATGTTTTATGAAAGCCTGCAATCCATGCGCGCTCCGAATGCTGTAACCCGTACCCAAACAGCCAAACGCGCCGAATCACCATATCAGCGGGGATTGCACAACCTGCCCTGGCAAATGGATTTTGCACGTTCCGGCGTACGGCTCTCTGTACTCATGCCTCTGGGCCTTGGAACCCTGGTGGGCATACTTGCCGCCATCATGGGTGTTGGAGGCGGTTTTATCATGGTACCTGTCATGGTGTACCTGCTGCGCATGCCCATGCATGTTGTGGTTGGCACGAGCCTGTTCCAGATTCTGTTCACCTGCGTCAATGTCACCGTCATGCAGTCCATTGAAAACCATACGGTAGATTTCATCCTGGCTCTGCTGTTGCTCATAGGTTCATCATTTGGCGCACAGATCGGCACGCGCATTGGCAAAAAGCTCCAGGCCGACCAGCTTAAAATTCTGCTGGCAACACTTGTCCTGGTGGTTATGGGCAAAATTCTCTACGACCTGTTGGCCCGTCCAGATGTATTGCTGGCATACGCGGGAGGGCATTAATCATGCGTGGTCAGATACTCTTGCGCATTATTCCGGCTGCGGCCCTGACCATAACCCTTTGCCTTGCGAGCTTTGCCGTACATGCCGCAGAAACAGTAGTTCTCACGGAAACACCATCCGACATCAACATTTCTGCCTCTTACAGAGGGACAACGCTGCATGTGGAAGGGCTGGCCCCACAGGGCAGCGCCATTGCCGTCCGTTTTGCGGGCGAAAAAACAGATCTTGCCCTGAGGCAAAAGGGCAAGGTTTTCGACTTGCTGTGGATGAACCTCGGCACCGTGCACCTGCACAACGTGCCGTCAGTCTTTCTGGTTGCGTCATCGCGCCCGCTGGCGGATGTGGGCGGTGCAGATCTGGGGCTTGAGGCCGTGCGTAAAGCAATAACTGCAGAGGAGAACAAGGGCGATGCCCTTGATATTCCCGCTGAACTCATAAAACTGAAACAACAGGACGGCTTGTACCGCGAGAGCACCCGGGGGATCACCGTAGCAGACAATGGCAGTTTTACCGCAAATATGCCCATTCCTTCGCGCATGTCCCCCGGCGCATACACGCTTGAGGTTTTTGCCCTGCGCAATGGCAGCATTGCAGGTAGCGCTTCGGCCCCAGTGACAGTCAGGCTTGTGGGCATGCCTGCATGGATAGACCACATGGCCAGGGACAACAGCCTGCTGTACGGCATATTGTCCACCCTGATAGCAATTTTGGGAGGCCTTGCCATTGGCATCGTATTCCAGAGCAGGGGCGGGGCGCACTAGAGCATTTATACGCAAACGTGCTCTAGCCGCACGAACGGATACGGGGGAGCGACAACGCCCCCCGCCGGAGGGCAATCGTGGGAATTATGGCGCGCATAGCCAACCTGTTGACAGGCTGGCGCAACGAGCAAAGCGTAACCTTTGCCCTGCTGTTCAAGAAATTCAAAAGCATTCTTGAACGCAATAACCGCATCCTTGAACTCATGGCCGATATGGGGGACAAGCTTGGCGGCGAATACATTTTTGACAGCAAATATATTGAAGACGCCACATTCGAACTGAACGACCAGATTTTCAAGCTCATTTCTGATATGAGCGTGCTCACACAGAATAAAAACACAGCCCTGTTTCTGGCCTTTGAACGCATTCAGCATATCCTGCAGGAAGAAATCGCAGGTCGGCGCCATCCGGAAGGAGGCCGCATGGTGCTGCCGTTTCAAGACATCGGCATTGAAGCAGAAGACGAGGTTGGCGGCAAAATTTCCCAGCTTGGCGACATCTCCAACCGCCTGCACCTGCAAACACCCAATGGTTTTGCCATCACCACCACGGCCTTTTTTGCCTTTATGTCACACAGCGGCCTTCTTGATCTGGCCCAAAAAGGCATTGAGCAATGGGACGGCACTGATCAGGAACTCCACGAACTTGCCGACCTTATGCAGTCGCGCATTATGGACTCCCCCCTTCCCTGGCGACTTGTAGCTCAGATTGACGCCATGATTGATGTGCTGAGCAAATGCCCTGTCCACCCTTTGCGTCTTGCCCTGCGCAGCAGCGCCTGGGGCGAGGACGGCGATTCCAGCTTTGCCGGACAATACGCAACCGAGCTGAATGTGCCACCTGACCGCGTTGTTGAAGCATACAAAACCGTTATCGCCAGCACCTATTCCTTTGAAGCATGGCGCTATCGCCTTGATCGTGGATACCACGAAAACGAAGTGGCCATGGCTGTGGGCTGCCAGATCATGGCAGACAGCCGCATCAGCGGTGTGCTTTTTACCTGCACGCAAACTTCCAGCGCAGCGTGCGAGTCCATGATCGTGAGCGCCACCTGGGGTGGAGGCGCTGCCGTGGTTGCAGGAGAAACTGCCACTGATACCATCTATTTGAGCCGCACGCCGCCCTATCCATCATTCACACGGGCAATAGCGCGAAAAATGCGCAGACTTGTGCCTGCGGCAAGAGGGGACCTTGTATGGGAGGATGTGCCGGAAAATTTGCAAAACATTCCCTGCCTTACCGACAGGCAGTTGGAACAGCTCGCCCGGGCTGGCATGTCGCTTGAGCGCTATTACAAACGCCCGCAAGATGTGGAGTGGACATTCGATTCCCTGGGTGAACTGCATATCTTGCAATCGCGCCCCTTGCGCCCAGGCGGCGACGCGGGTTTGTCTGTTCCAGTTCAGGACGCCACCAGAAAGGCAGAAATAATTTTTGCTGGCAAGGGCCTGGTGGCGCAACGCGGCGTGGCGGTAGGCAAGGTTGTGCTGGTTGACCATAATACAGATCTCGACCAGTTTCCCGAAGGCGGCATTCTTGTTTCCAAGTTCACCTCCCCCCGCTATGCCCGTGTCATGCGCCGCGCCTGCGGTATTATTACTGACGTTGGTTCACCCACGGGGCACATGGCCACTATTGCCAGGGAGCAGCGCGTGCCCGCGCTGGTCAACACTGAAGAAGCCACGCGTCTGCTGCGCAATGATGATGAAATAACCCTTGATGCAACGCAGAACATTGTTTACCGGGGGCGCGTTGCAGAGCTGGACAGGTTTGAGCGTTCAGAGTCTGACATGTTTGAAGAATCTTATGAATACAGGCTGTTGCGCAGGTTGCTCAAGCACATAACGCCGCTCAATCTTGTCGATCCGCATTCGGAAGATTTCAAACCGCAGGCATGCAAGACATACCACGATATAACCCGTTATATTCATGAGAAAGCCGTTGAAGCACTGGTGGTGCTAAGCCAGCGGCACGACGCCCTGCACCACGCTCCGGCCCGTCGGCTGATGGACGGCCCTCCTCTTGGCCTTACCATCATTGACGCAGGCGGCGGAACCAACTGCCAGCCGGAAGTGCCAACCCTGAATATGGAAGAAATAACTTCTGTACCGCTCCTGGCCTTTCTGCAAGGAATGAGCATTTCCGGCATGTGGGACACTGCCCCCGTGCCGGTAGATCTGGGCAGTTTTATGTCCAGCTTTACCCGCACGTTCACCGCCTCAATGGCTGGGCCGGAAACAGTGGGGCGCAACCTTGCCGTGGCGCTGCGCGACTACATGAACGTCAACATGCGTCTGGGCTATCATTATAATACCATTGATGCCTATATCTCCGAGCAGATCAACGACAACTACATCTACTTTCGCTTTATTGGCGGTGTAACGGAACTTGTGCGTCGGTCCCGCAGGGCCCGGTTTGTGGCGAACGTTCTTGACAGGTTTGACTTTCGCGTGGAAGTGCACGGAGACTTGGTAGTTGGCAGAATAAAAAAACTCTCCGTAACGCGCATGCTGGTTCGCATGCACATGCTTGGCGGCCTTGTGGGTTACGCTCGCCAGCTTGATGCCCGCCTGAACAGCGATGAACTGGTTGAAAAACACGCTCAGGCCTTTCTGGAGGCCATCAAATCCACAATCCCGGCTGAACTTGCCGAGCCCACAGGAGGAAAGCACAATGGCGCTGCGCATCTTGGTGCTTGATGACGAACCAATCGTCTGTAAACGCCTGAAACCGGCATTTCAGAAGTCTGGCTATGAAGTAGAAACGTTCACAGACAGCGCAGCAGCATTGCAGCGCATGGCTGAAGCGGGTTTTGATGTGATTATAACAGACCTTAAAATGGAAGGAGCGGACGGATTTCAGGTTCTGGAACGTGCAAGAGAGCTTTTGCCGCAGGCGCGGATTGTGGTCATTACCGGATTTGCAACGCTGGAAACCGCGAAGGAATCGTTCCGCAAGGGAGCCTTTGATTTTGTGGCCAAACCCTTCAAGCTGAGCGGCATCATTGAATGCGTGCGCCGCCTTGAGGAAAGCATGACGCCCCCGTCCGCAACCCGTTGAAACACTGAGTGCCGCGGTGCAACCCATTGCCTGAGTGTGTGAGATTTGCGGCAATGAGGGAACCGCTGGCTGACCGGTTGCTTCAGATACACATGCAGGAGTATACAGTCACTGAGGGAGCAGACCTAACGTGCCGGCAACGCCAGCACGAACGAAAATCAAGTGCAGACTGGGGTTTTGCCGCCTCACCAGGCAACTTGTTTCGTATTTCGCCCGGCCCCCTTACAGGTGCTGACGGCGTAAAATCCGCGCAAAGGGATTTGCCGTCAATGTGAAGGGGCAGCAGTATTGGCTTTTTCTCCCTCGGGGGCTGCATGTATACTTTTGACCTGCTGTGTTTCTGTATTTCCGTGGCCCTGTACGCCGCATACAATCTCTTTATCCGTTTCAGGGAATCATTCAATCCCGGCTACACAATCCACGGCATATCGCGAACGGCACGGGTTCAGTGGGTGGCGTCCATTCTTGAAAAAAAGAATGGCATTCTTGCCGTGCAAACCCTGCGCAACGCCACCATGGCCTCTACCTTCATGGCCTCCACAAGCGTTTTGCTGGCCGTGGGCGTGCTCTCCCTTACTGGCAATGGGGAAAATGTCCGGCACACATGGCACTCGCTGAACTTTTTTGGTTCTGTGGAGCCGGGCATGTTTGCCTTCAAGATTCTTGCCCTTTTGCTGAATTTTTTTCTGGCTTTTTTTTGCTTTACCTCATCGCTCAGGTTGTACACGCATGTGGCCTTCATGCTGGGCGCGGAATCCGGACAACAGGATTCCGACCAGCTTGGCAGCATGGCAGAAAAATACCTGAATATGGGCGCAAACCATTTTTATTTGGGAATGCGCGCCTTCTATTTCACTGTGCCGCTGGTTTTCTGGATTTTTGGCGCGCAGTTCATGATTTTTGGCACTGCGTTTCTGATCAGCATCATCTTTATTCTTGATAAGACGCCACAACACAAAGGGAGTTAGATATTATCTTGAAATATCTTTCCATTCTATTCTTGATAATCTCGTAAAAAAATTCTGAATTTAAGTACAAGCTAACATAGTTACATGCGTATTGATTTTATTTTTTATGAATACCATCATGGAAATAAAGCATCATGACAAAAATAACAGTACTTACGAGAACATTATACAATTTTCACAACTCACTTCTATCTTCATTGTTGCATTATATCATATTCAACTGTCTGATATAAACGCTTTGTGCAAGCATAATTAACTGCGTACTCACCATTGTTATCAATAGTATGCATTTTTTATATGCAGTTTATTTAGGTATGCGCATTATTTTAACCTTGACGCAAATCAGATATAATTGACGCCTTAGTAGGCAAGAGGTACTTTATTCTTGTCAAAGAATGTTTGTAATCAAATAAAAAAGTCAACCATGGGAGGGAAAGGCATGAAGATTGTATTTTCTGGATTGGTGCTAGGACTTATGGCTATATGTTTGGTGGGTTGCAGCAAAAATGCCCCTCAACCTTCTGCCCAGCCAAATGAAACGCTGGTGATGAGCTCTGAGATTGAGAGCACGGTGGCAAAGGTTGAAGCTGTTGATCTGAAAACGCGCAAGGTAACCTTGAGCAGCCTTCAGGGTGATTTGTTTATCATTCATGTGAGCAAGGAAGCCGTTAATCTGCGCCGCGTAAAGAAAGGAGATATGGTCGATATTTCCTACGGGCGTGAACTGACAGTGTGGTTGGCGGAGCCTGGTTCTGTGGCTGACGAACAGGCTACTGCTGTCGTCAGGGCCAAACCCGGATCCCAGCCGCAGGGCATGGGAGTAAGGGAATCGAACTTTACCGCCAAGATACTTGCCATCGATAAAGTTAACGAGCTGGCCAAGCTTGAACTCGCCAACGGTTCTGTGGTGGTGGTCAAGGTGCAAAATCCAGAGAACCTCAAAAAGCTTAAGGTCGGGGATACGCTGGGCATAAGCTATCTTGAGGTTGTTGATATCGCCGTACGGAAGGGCTCCAAGCGTTGATTTTATAAGCCTGGTGTCTTCAAGGGCCATCTTAATGAGGGGAATGGTCAATGAACGGGAAAGTTCTTCGGCGTTTGATGATCTTCTTATCCCTGCTTGCACTCATGGTCGTTGCTCTTCCCGCGCCCTCCATGGCAGACAGCGCGGCATCCATCAATTATGATGTTACTGCTGCGTTAAACCAGTTATACGCTTCAAGCCCGGCGGCAAAAAAAATGGGAAGCGCAGCCAAGGGAATCCTTGTCTTTCCCAATATAGTCAAGGGCGGCTTTATCATTGGCGGTCAGTTCGGCGAAGGCGCCCTGCGGATTGGAGGCAAAACCAGGGGCTACTATCGTAGCGTTGCAGCATCCTACGGGTTGCAGGCCGGTATACAGAAGTTTGGCTATGCTCTGTTTTTCCTTTCAGATGATGACCTGAAGTATCTGAAAAGCAGCGGCGGATGGGAGATAGGTGTCGGCCCCAGCGTGGTTGTTGTGGATGAGGGGATGGCCAGATCGTTTACCACTACCACGGCTCGCTCTGGGGTGTACGCATTTTTCTTCAACCAGAAGGGGCTAATGGCTGGCTTGGGTATTCAGGGCAGCAAAATAACTGAAATACATCCGGGCAAGTAGCCTCTGTTTTTACATACTCGGATTCAGCCTTTTGAAATGCATAAACGGCGGCTTACCGTTCAGGGTAGGCCGCCGTTTTTCCTGCGCATGCGGTGGAAGATAGTGAACCCTTGATGTGGTCATACTCGTTCTTGGGCTCAAGCCCACATATGTAATCACCACCTGAACTGCCTGTCGATCTGCCCCTCTCCCCTTTCTTCTGAAAATCGTATGATCTTTGCCGCTAACATACCTGAGCGCTTGATTGTTTTTTATCCTGATATTACACAGATTGATAATAAGTCATCCAACATGCATGGCAGGATCGCTCAAACAGATATTTCTGCCGGGTGCAATTGCAGACAGCTTGCAGGCTGGCGCGGCAACCCCTGATGCCGTTGCCTTTACGAGGTCTTTGACACGAATTCGATCAAACGGCTCAGCCTGACTGTACACACTGAGCCGTAGAAGGTGGACTTGCAAGCGACACTCTGCATATGAACAGCAAACAGCTAGCCCAATCCCTCTTGTGCCTGCTTGATAATTTGAGCGGGAGGCCATTTTTTCTTGCCATACGGCGAGGGCTGTTCATTGTTTTGCCGCTCATAATGATCGGCTCATTCACCCTGCTGCTACGCAATTTGCCCTTTGAAGCCGCGCAAAATGCCGTTGACGCACTGCTCGGCCCCGTGGGAATGCGCGCGTGCGACACCCTTGTGGCAGGCACATTCGGCATATCCGCCCTGGCCCTGGCCTGCGCACTGGGCGGTGCCAGCGCCATGCGGGCCAACCTGACCAATCCCTCTGCCCCAGCCGTCAGCCCAATGCTGAGTTCGCTGGTGGTTCTCTCCTGCTTTTTTGTCATTGTTGCACCGGAAGAAACAAGTTCCTGGACCATCAGCTTTTCCATGGACAGAGGCCTGCTGCTTGCCATGTGCGTGGCAATGGCGGGCAGCGCCGTATTTGTGCGCCTTGCGCGGTACCGTATTTTTCATCTGTCGGAAGAAATGGCGGGGCATGATCCGGTTGTACGCGATGTGGTCACAGTTATGCCTGCGGCCATGGCAACAATCTTGCTTTTCGGGTTTATCCGCTTTCTGCTGACGCTATGGGGAGCAACAGACCTGCATGCAGCAACAAGCAAGCTGCTTACCCTGCCCTTTCAGCATAGCGGCAATGGCCTCGGCTTTGGCCTGCTCTACAGCTTTACCTCTCAGGTGCTCTGGTTTTTCGGCGCTCATGGCCCCAACGTGCTCAATTCTGTGGATGTGAACATCCTCAGCCCTGCGGGCCTGGTTAATGCCAAAGCCATAATGTATGGCAACGAGCCGCCTTTTGTTTTTACAAAAATATTCTTTGATACTTTTACGCGCATGGGCGGCTCTGGCTCCACCCTGGCCCTGTGCTTTGCCGTTCTGGTACGCTGCCGCGACTGGGGTATGAAAAAACTCTGCCTGCTGGCGCTGGTCCCGGCCCTGTGCAACGTCAATGAGCCTCTTATTTTTGGCATTCCCCTGATGCTCAACCCCGCGTTTGCCATTCCTTTTCTTCTGGTGCCGGCGGTACAAACCGTAGTGGCATACCTTGCAACAATTATTGCCTTTGTGCCGCATACCACGGTGGGAGTTGCCTGGACCACCCCCCCACTGCTCAGCGGCTATGTCGCGACTGGCAGCATCAACGGCTCCATTTTGCAGATGATTAACCTTGGGCTTGGCTTCCTCATATATCTGCCCTTTGTGGCTCTCTCTGACGCAGTGCGCGAAAAGCACGGCAAGCAGGTTATGCACAACCTGCTGCAAATTGCCAGCCGCTGTGATTTTGGGTCTCCCGACACTCGCAAGTGCCTGAATATTCCCGGCGAAGTGGGCCGCCTTGCCCACACGCTTGCCACAGACCTTGAGCGGTCGCTAAACGCCAATGACGGTCAGCTTTATCTTGTGTTTCAGCCGCAGTGCGACCACACGGCAAAGCGCGTGGCAGGCGTGGAAGCCCTGCTGCGGTGGGATCACCCCATATATGGCCCTGTGGCCCCGCCCATTATTGTTGCGCTTGCCGAAGACACAAACCTCATTGACCGACTGGGCAAGTTTGTACTGCTTGAGGCCTGTAAACAGCGCGCTGCATGGCATCCCGCTGTTCCGCATGACCTTGTGATCGCCGTCAATATCACTCCCAGCCAACTGCGCAATGCCAACTTTGCCCAGATGGTGCTTGGTACGCTGCACGGTCTGGGCCTTTCACCCACCCAGCTTGAACTGGAAATTACGGAATCTTCCATTCTGGAGCCAGACGCCCGCACTCTTGATCTGCTCACCCGGCTGCGTGTGCTTGGAGTACGCCTTGCCATTGATGATTTCGGCATGGGGCACACATCTCTGCGTTACATCCGCGCCTTTCCTGTGACCACGGTCAAGGTTGACCGCTCCCTGACGGAAAGCCTTAACAGCAACGTGCAGGAACAGATCGTGCGCAGCATTCTGGATTTGAGCCGCAGCCTGCGCATAACCACCGTGGTGGAAGGCGTGGAAGACGAGCAGCAGTTGCGCGTTTTTACGGGCATCGGCTACCATACGTTTCAGGGCTATTATTTCAGCCGCCCGCTTTCCAGTGCGGACTGCCTGGACTTTGTACTGCGCTACAACGGGCAAACGGATATGGAAGCCTGAGGCAGCAGGTTGGCGTTTTTTTCGCGCTTTGCCCCAAGCACGCAAAAGGCCCCGGCATAACCGGGGCCTAAACTTTATAGCGTGAACTTTCCAAATCTGCCGCAATTATCCCCAGCCAGACAGGGCCAATGACACTTGTCGGGCAAAGCCTGCGCTACCCTCGTTGGACGGATTCGCCTTCGATTTTTTGCAGCAGGCTGGCGCAAAAATTGTCCAGCATCTTTTCTGTTTCATCGCCCAGCCCCAAAACAGAACCGGAGCGCAACTGGCGCGCCCGTAGCGGCTCAAGATCAGGCATGCTGATGCGCTGTTGCGGCAGATCGGCAATAGGCGGCAGGTCAGCGACCTGGTCAGGTGTGGCCTTGTTCAGCACCAGCACCTGGCGGTGCAGGCCCAGATCGCCAGCCATACGGGCAACCTCCGCCGCTGTTTCCAGCGAACGCATACTCGGCTCGGATACCACCAGCAGGGCATCCACATGAGCCACGGTTCCCCGGCCCAGGTGTTCCACACCGGCCTCCATGTCCACCAGCACCCATTCACGTCTGTCGAGTACCAGGTGCGCCAGCAGGGCCTTGAGCAGGGCGTTGCTTTCACAAGCGCAGCCGCCCCCGGCGCTGGTCAAGGGCCCCATGACCAGCAGGCATTTGTCGCCTGCTGTTTTCGCCCCTTCCCCCACAACAGGCAGAGGGGCCGACAGAGCCTCGGGCAGATCGCTGACATGCGGATCAAGATCCATCATACCGCCCTTGCCAGCGGGACGAATGCGTTCTTCAATCAATGCGGCGCGCTGGGTGAGGGCCTCCGGCAGATCAGCCCGCGCCAGACCAGAGGCCTGCCCGAGCGAAAGCGCCGTGTCGGCATCCACAAGCCAGACTTTTTCTCCGCGCCGCGCCAGATAATCGCCAAGCCAGGCGGTGATGGAGGTTTTGCCCACGCCGCCCTTGCCTGAAACGGCAATCTTCATGCAATCCCCCTGTGGTTCATGTATGTGTCCTTTCGCCTTGCGCAGAGCGGGCAGGCCCGCCCACCCGCTCTGCAAAACACACTGGCCTAGGGTTGCAGGCCAAGGCCCTGCCGCTTCTGCCGGATGCGCGCATCCAGCAGATCTGCCGCCTTTTCGGGATCGTCATTTACCACAAAGGATGCGCCCACAATCTGTTCCAGACCATTTAGGGCTATATCCGTCACCTTTTCCGAGCCGAGGATGTTGGGCGGCAGCCCCAGATGCGTGTAAATGCCGCTGGCAACAGCATACAGGCCGATGGCCGCCGCTTTTTCAGAATACCATTCCGGCGAGGACGCGCCCACGGGCAGATCGGAAATATCCACGCCCAGTGCATTGGCGATCAGCGCGCACAACTGCAAGATACGGGCGTTATCCACGCAACTGCCAAGGTGCAGCACAGGCGGAATGCCCAGCGCCCCGCACAGGCTTTGCAGCCCCGGCCCCGCCATGGAAGCGCCCTCGGGCACCAGCAGCCCGGCCTTGCCCGCCGCTGTGGTGACGCAGCCTGTGGCCAGAACCATAATATCTTTTTTGACAAGCGCCTTCATGAGGCCCACGTTGGCCGAATCGTGCTTGATCTTGGGATTGTTGCAGCCAACCACGCCCACAAAACCGCGCACCGTGCCAGCCTTGACGGCATCCAGCAAAGGATCAAGCGAACCGCCCAGAGCCTCAAGGATGGCCTCGTTGGAGAAACCGGTCATGATGCTGACAGGTTCGGCGGGGATTTCCACACGCTTGGGGTCGCGCTCCACAAAGGCGTCCACCGCCATGCGGACGACCTTGCGGGCTTCTTCCCGTGCATTTTCGGGATGGAAATTAAAATGGATGGCCCCGGTAAAGCGGGCCTTGGCTGCTGTGTCGATAAAACGGGTGTGGTAGCAGCCAGCCACCTGCACAAGGCTCGGCATGATGCACTGGTAGTCCACTACCACAACTTCCACAGCGCCGGTCACGATTGCCAGCTCCGTCATCAGGTGGTTGCCTGCCATGGAGATGCCCTGCCGCATGAGCAGCTCATTACCGGTACAGCACAACCCGGCAACAGTGATGCCTGTTGCTCCGTTCTTTTTGGCAAGCTCGATCATTTCAGGGTCGCGAGCTGCGTCCAGAATCATCTCGGACACCACAGGATTGTGGCCGTGCACCAAGATATTGACTGTGTCCTTTTTGATTACGCCAAGGTTGGCGGTGGACATTTTGGGTTTGGGTGTACCGAAAAGCACGTCGCACAGTTCTGTGGCGATCATGGAACCAGCCCAACCGTCGGCCAGGGCGCAACGCGCCGCATGCAGCATGGTATTGGGCGCATCATTATCGCAGCCCATGTGGGTGCGGTGCATCATTTCGGCAATTTCGCGGTCAACGCCGCGCGGAGTGATGTCGAGCTTTTCCCACAGCTCGCGGCGCTTGGCCGGAACACGAGAGAGAAAATTGACCGCCTTGCGCCTGCTGCCAAAATCGCTGTAGCAGGCATCCACCACATCGGCGGCCACATCAAGGGCATCGCGCCCTTCTGTTGCCACGCCCAACTCGGCAGCAATACGCCGCAGTTTGGCCTCGTCCCGAATCTGGTAGCCGGGGGCGCGGCCTTCCACTACTGCCTCCAGAGCCTCGATCACATCACGTCCGTGATCGGAGTGCCCAGCAGAGCCGCCAGCGATAAAACGGCCAAAGTTGCGGGCCACAATCACATCGGCGTCTGCGCCACACACGCCGCGAGAAAGTTTTCCACCATGTTCGCCCTTGGCACTGATGCGGCACGGCCCCATGACGCAGTTGCGGCAGGTGGTGCCAAGCTCGCAAAAACGGCAATGCGGCGTTTGCTGATCCAGTCTGTCCCAGGCTGTTTCTACGCCATCTGCTCTGGCCTTTGCCAGCATACTTTTGGCATCATCCCATATGGACATGTCGTTGATGTCGCGCTTCTTGCTTTCCATAGCTGCCCCACAAAACTTGAGGTTACACGGCGCGCCAAGTCTGCGCCGCCATCTTTGTCATACTGGTATCACAGTCAGGCAAGAGCGTCTGTCAGATGTGCGACAATGGAGCAGTGATGATTTTTATAACAAGTTAATCATATAAAATAATTATATTTTTATCATGAACACAGTAAAAAATAGTAAAAAAGTCTGGAATCAATAACTGGAAAGAGCTGGGCAAAAGGAAATTTTGGCGGGTTAGTCCAGAAGTTCGCGAAGACGACCTTCGTCAAGAATGCAATACACGCCGCGCTGCTCCTTGAGCAGAATGCCCGAGCGGGTCAGGTCGGTCAGCAAGGTGGAAATGGTCTGGCGGGACGCCCCGAGGGTCTGGGCCAACATCTCGCCCGAAAGCTGCAGGCGAACGCGGCGGCGGCCATCAGGGCCGGGGGCGCTTTCTTGCGCGGCAGAAACAAGATGACGAGCCAGGCGGGCAGAAACATCACGCAGAGCAAGGCCATCCACAATACTAAACGTATTTTTGAGAATACCGCCAAGCACCCGCACAACAGTTACCGTAAACTGCGGCACGGACATCATGCGCTGGTTAAACGTGGGCGTGTCCACCAGCAGGATTGTGGTATCTTCCACAGCCTGCACCTGCGCGCTTGAATGGCTGACGTACACATCGCCCGGTTTGAGAAAGGCGAGGGTAAATTCCTTTTCGCCATAGGCAAGATATACGCGCACAAGGCCCTTGCTCACAATGAACACGTAATTGCCGGCTGTCAGCCGCTCCCCTGCTGAAGAAACTGGCGTTGGGGAACTTTCCAGCTCTTCATCATAGCTGGGCGTAAAAATCATGCTGTTTTTGGGGAAACTGCGCTCATGAAAAGCGGAAAGCAGCGAGGAGAATTCCGGCTTGGCCAGTTCATCCAGCAAATTGACTGAGGTAAACTTCATGAGGGTTTTCCTGCTTCCCTTCTTTTTACAGAAGCTGACAAAAATTGTGAGCTGCGGCCGACCGACCACAAGGCTATAGCGAACCTACAGGGCATATGCCCGTTCGTCAAAGATTTCTGCGTGGCTTCCGGGTTGCCACAACGTTTATCGTGGACGGCCTTGGAGTCTGACGCGGTCAGAAGCAATGCAGAGTGGCGCAGCGGCTGAGCCTCAGTGACTTTGCAAGTCAAGGCTGATATCCGAACATGACAAGGACAAACTAGGAGACGTCATGCACTCTGTGGCAGTGATTGATGCGGATGAAAAAGTCCGCTTGGGCGGTATCAGCTCATCTGTGCCATGGTGGAGCATTGGCAAAACTGTTTTGGCTGTAGCCGCACTGCGACTTGTGGAAATGGGCCTGCTCCCGCTGCATGCAAAGCTGGCGGGGGAACCATTTACACTGGCCCAACTGCTGCGACACGAGGCCGGCCTGCCAGACTATGGTGGATTTGCTGCATATCAGGCGGATATTGATGTGGGCAGATCACCATGGCCTGTAGGCCAACTTCTGACAGCACTTGACGCAGCTCGGCCACGCTATGAACCAGGCACCGGATGGGCATATTCAAATATTGGCTATCTCAAGGTGCGCATGTTGATTGAAGCAACAACGGGCGCGCCCCTGGATACGGCGCTCAGGCAACTGGTGTTTGCCCCGCTGGGCCTGGCTACTGCTCGTCTGGCTCTGCAACCAGCCGATCTGGCAGACGTTGAGATGGGTTTCCGTTGCAGCTATCACCCCGGCTGGGTGTACCACGGGCTGATCACAGGATCTGTTGTAGATGCCGCCACTCTGCTCAAAAAGCTGCTTGACGGTCACATCCTACAGCCTGAGACATTCGCATCCATGCTCGAAGGCCGTGCGCTGCCGGAATATAGAAGCAGAACTTTCCCCAACCCGGCCTATGGGCTGGGCCTTATGCTGGAAGCAGATAATCCACTTGCCCACCCGCTGGGGCACAGGGGCGTAGGTCCGGGCAGTGCCATGGCGGTGTTTGCACTGGGTAAAAAGTCATGTGCGGCATGGCTGGCGCCAGCGCAAAATGCCGATCAGGTGGTTGATCTGGTATACAAGCAGCTGGGGAATGATGCCCAGTGACCAAGGCCTGTTGCTCCATGCGTGCAATGAGGCCGTGATTGACATTGCAAATATGGAGCTGCATGACTCAACTATTTTTTTAAATACGAGCTTCAGGAATTATGTAATTGGCCAGAAACGAGCGCGACTTCGTTTGCCTCCCTTGGGACAAGACATTTCGCTTAAAAGCGCGGTCAGGAATGCTTGGCCTGCTCATGTTGCAGCGCCACTTCCATCTGCCTTTAGCCGTTTGCCAGCAAAAGCTGGTTGTAGCGTCACCTTCCTTAGACTCGCCGCAGCGTAAGCGGAGGCGATGCGCAGGTGTTGGGTGAATTTGCAAAATACGGTTTTTGCGGCCTGAAAAGGAAACGCCGAGATTTTGAGCGCAGCGTACTCAAGTACGTGAGCATCAAAATCTCGGCGCTGACGCATTCAGGGCGTAAAAGACGGGTTTGCGTAAACGCGCCTGACAGGCTCAGGCAGAACTGCAAGCAAGGAGGTTCAAGGGTTTCGGGCAGAGGGAGGCTGTGAAGCAAGGGAAAGAAGAAGAAGAAGAAGAAGGTTGCGGGTAAAGGACGGTTTTGCGTAAATGCGGCTGACGTGCTCTGGACGCAACCAACGGAGACCAAGGAATAAAACCCAAAGAGCAAAGGGGGAGTTGGAAGGAAGGGGATGAGCGGAAGGAAGGAGCAGGAAGGATAAAAGACAAAGCCCCTTGCGCTAGTAGCAGCAAG
>VSSQ01000215.1_pt1 | contig 69873 bp, 69 predicted proteins | sample 4763081 | NCBI WGS metagenome assembly VSSQ01 (sample SAMN12137344, study PRJNA551015) | bioreactor metagenome | isolation source: SDC9 anaerobic chlorinated ethene degrading culture | place: USA: Knoxville, Tennesee | collected 2015-01-01
TGAATTTATTTTAGCTTGTTAAACCTTTCGTGTCCATTCTTATATACTAGTACCACCCTATACTTTTATATTATATTTATAATTATAATCATCTTAATTAAAATTATGCTATTACATGCAAAAAGCTATGTCACCCTTCGTAGGTATTACATAGCTTTAGTCACTTGTTATTTAATTTTTTTAAATTTTATAGGTTTTACCTTTGGTTCCATAGGCAACGTAAATCCAATTACCTCATCACTAACATCATTAGTAGTAAAAATAAGTGGCAAAGTGTAAATATCAGTATCTTCCTTAACCTGCGCTACCTGAAAAACATCATAATTAAAATGTGTTATTGGCCGGTAGTATACATCTCTTTCATGTAACCAGAGTTTTTTGTTTTCAAAAACAATAGTGAATTTACCATAACCGGGATTCTCATACGTTCCCGCATAATCAACCAGTTCGTGAGATGGTTTAGTATCCGGTACTGCCTTTTTTGGCATAAAGTTAAATTCCAAATGATGATACATTTCTTCCGGAGCATGATTAAGTTTTTCTGTATAAAGTCCAACCCAATCCTTCGGTTTTCTCCCTAAAAAGTAATCTAACAATAAGCCTTGAATAGTAAAAATAAAGGGATTATCAGGTGCATGGAAATTTTGCATAAATACAGCTCCACAATTTTTCTCCGGCAAATAAAATTGAAATGCGCTGTAACCTTCGATTTTACCTGTGTGTTGCTGTACTATGTGCCCGTGGTAATCCATAACACGCCAGCCAAGGCCATAACCTAAGGAATGTCCGCCTTTTATATGCGGATAATCCATTGCAATCTGTGGTGTATGCATATCCAAAAAGTTTTCAGTGGAAAGCATATTTTCCCTTCCACAAGTGCCCCAATTAATATGCAGCTCTAACCATTTTGACAAATCCTTAACTGTACTCATTACAGACCCACAGGGTCCGGCCATGTCAATATTCCAACGTTTAAGGGCGTGCAGGCCATTATCCCATCCATAGGGTATAGCGCAATTTCCCTGCCTTAGTGCATCATCCATAAGACAGAAAGTACTTTTCATTTTCAATGGTTCGAAAATTTCTTCATTCATAATAGTTTCCCATTTTTTCCCTGATACCGCTTCCAGAATACCGCCTATAGCCACATACATAACATTACTGTACTGGGCAAGAACGCGAAATTGTGCATTCGGTTCCATATTGCGAATACGATGAAGAAATTCAATGCGCGTAATAGTATTATCAGGCCATGTTCCATCATGCCCACCGAGACCTGTTCTATGACAAAGCATATCTCTTACAGTGACACTTTTGGACGCCTCGTCATCCCAAAGACTAAAATCGTTAATATATGCGGCAACAGGCATATCAATATCAAGCAGTTTCTTTTCCGCAATACGAAGAGCCGCAAAAGCCGTCATTGACTTAGTGCATGATCCTATGCCACTTATCGTATCAGTAGTAAAAGGTTCTTTCTTATCAATATCACTATATCCAAATTGTAGCGAAGATACCCTTCCATGATCAATTATGGAAATGGCACACCCCGGTATACCAAAATATGTCATTTCCTTTTGTATAGCATCTTCAAGAAATTTAAAATCAGACATTACTTTCCCTTCTTTTCCGACAAAAAGATTAGATTAATTTGCTAATCTAATCTTTTATAATATATGTCAACCTTTCCAGCAAGCCACAAGATGAGAAGCCTCTTTAGCTAAAAATTCAGGTTGCTGCTCTAAACATCTTTTCTCCGCAAAAGGACATCGATAGTAATAACTGCAGCCATCAACAATATCGCCGTCATTTACAGATGCATCTTCCGTATCCGGTTGATGAAAAGGTTTACCCACAATAGGTACTGCTTCAAGCAGTTTCTTTGTATATGGATGCGCAGGTGACATTAGTATGTTTTTAGACGGTCCTATTTCCATTACTTTACCCCGATACATAACAGCAGTTCGATTGGAAATGTATTTTACAACGGCTAAATTATGGGAAATAAAAAGATAAGTAAGATTCATCTGTTTTTGCAAACTGGTAAGTATATTCAAAACTTGTGCCTGCACAGATACGTCCAAAGCTGATGTCGGTTCATCCAAGAGCAAAATGTCAGGCTCCGTCGTGAGCGCTCTGGCAATTGACAGCCTCTGACGCTGCCCTCCTGAAAATTCATGTGGGTAACGAGATAAGTTACTTGAACGCATACCAACAAGCTCCAATAATTCAACTGCCTTATCACGCATTTGTTTAGTAGTTTTTACTCCCTCAACACACATAGGTTCAGTTAATATTTCTTCAACAGTCATCCTTGGCGAAAGTGAAGAATAAGGATCCTGAAACACTATCTGTATACGACTACGTAACTTGCGCAGCTCCTTTTCCTTTATATGTGATATATCTTGCCCATCTAGAATGATTGACCCCTCTGTTGGTTCATCCAAACGAATAATAAGATTAGCCAAGGTACTTTTACCACATCCGGATTCACCCACAATTCCTAAGGATTCCCCTTTGGCAATAGAGAGTGAAATTCCTTTTAGTGCTTGTACTTCCGTAGTAGAGCCAAAAAAATTTTTAATTTTAAAAGTCTTTTTCAGGTCCCTAATTTCTAGTAATGGTTCCATTAATTCTCTACCTCCTTTTGCAAATGACAGTGTAGAGAATATCCATCTGCAAAAATTTGTAGTGGTGGTACTTTCTTATGGCAAATATCCATAGCATAAGAGCAACGAGGGGCAAATCTACAGCCTGTAATAACCTCTAAAGGATCAGGCACCATGCCCGGTATTGCAGACAAGGTATCATTACCATCTTCCCTAGGTGTAAAGCTAGGAATAGATGCTAACAGGGCTTTTGTATACGGGTGCTGTGGGTGAGCAAGCACATCTGCTGCCCTGCCAACTTCGACAATCTGTCCTGAATACATAACGGCAATAGTATCACATAACTGGGAAACCACTCCCAGATCATGGGAAATAAAAATAACGCCGGTACCAGTAGCCTTACAAGCTTCCTTAATAAGAAATATAATCTGAGCTTGAATAGTAACATCAAGAGCCGTTGTTGGTTCATCAGCAATCAAAAGCTTTGGTGAGCAAGATAATGCTATGGCAATCATTACACGTTGCCGCATGCCGCCTGATAGCTCATAAGGATAACAGCTAAGTACCCTATTAGGATTCCTGATATGTACCTTTTCCAACATTTCTTCTGCTTGTTTTTCTGCTTCCTTTGAGCTCTTCTTCTGATGAGTCATTATTACATCTTTCATCTGGCGTCCAATAGTAAAAACCGGATTAAGACATGTCATCGGCTCCTGAAAAATCATAGCTATTTCTTTCCCTCTAAATTTTGTCATTTCTTTTTCAGTTTTTTCCGTTAAATCCTCACCGCAAAAACTTATAGATCCATCAACAATAGATTCTCTTCCTCCAGGAAGCAACTGATTTATAGCAAAAGCAGTCATAGATTTTCCACTTCCTGACTCTCCAACAATTCCCAAAATATGCCCTTGTTCAACTTCCAAGGAAATATTATGAAGAATTGGTACTATTCCCCGTTTTCCTGAAAGAGATACAGAGAGATTTTTAATACTTAAAATATTTTCCATAAGTCCTCCTTAGTCTTTTGAACGAGGGTCAAGAATATCACGAATACCATCACCCAACAAATTAAAACCCATAACTGTAATAAGTATAAATAGTCCGGGAAAAGCAGCATACCACCATTGATCAATAGCATAAATGCGAGCAGTAGCAATCATTGCGCCCCACTCAGGTGTAGGTGGTTGTGCCCCCAATCCTATAAAGCTCATAGAAGATGCTATAAGAATAGCGTCGCCGATTCCTAATGTCATTTGCACAAGAAGTGGCGTTAAACAATTGGGGATTATATGACGTAAAACAATTTTCGCCGGGCTTTCCCCAAAAGTTCTCGCAGCCCTAACATATTGCATCTCTTTAAGAGCTAACACCTGTCCGCGCATGAGCCGTACATAAAGAGGTATTCGCACAATACATACCGCCAGCATAGTATTAAATAAACCCGGCCCCATTGCCGCAGTTAAAGCTAGTGCCAATACCATAGAAGGAAACGAGAGTACCATATCGGTGGCGGCCATAATAATACGGTCAATTTTACCTCCTGCATATCCCGAGATGCTACCAAAAAAACACCCAATTCCTGCTGCTATAACAACAATAGAAAGACCAACGGTAATAGAAATACGAGCCCCATAAATAACACGGGTAAACACATCGCGACCCATTTCGTCCGTGCCAAAAAAGTGTGCTAAACTAGGCGCTTGTAATCTAGCCGGAATATTCATTAAATTAGGGTCATACGGGCAGATTAATGGTGCTGCAACACCTATGAAAATAATGAAAACAACCATAATCGTACCAATCAAAGTCAAAGTATTTTGTTCTAAAATTCCGATAATTTTTTTAGGAGAAATGCTCACTTTTCCACCTCCCTAATTTGAGGGTTGAGGAAACTATATAAAACATCAACTGCCATATTAATCAAAACATAGCTAAGAGAAACAACCAAAGTAAAGCCCATAATAGCGGGGAAATCCAAAAAGGCAATAGAATCCATGACATATTTCCCCATACCTGGCCAGGCAAAAATTGTTTCCGTTATAATAGCCCCACCAAGCAATTCCCCTACCGTAAGCCCAGTTACCGTAATTGTAGGGAGCAAGGCATTTTTTAAAGCATATTTATAAATAATAGTCTTTTGCGAAATGCCGCAGGATTTTGCCGTGCGTATGTAGTCTTGCTCTAAAACATCAATCATACTAGAACGGACCTGACGAGCAACAATGGCTAATTGCACGTAGGCAAGACAAACAGCCGGTAAAATAATATGGTGGATCGCAGAAATAACAACAGCAAAATTCCCTGCAATCAGACCATCAAAAATATATAGTCCTGTAACTTCATGTGGTGGAGAAAGAAAAGTATCAATTCTGCCCGATGCCGGGAAAATAGGTATTACTTTATAAAAAACAATTAAGGCTATAACACCACTCCAAAAAAGTGGCGTAGACACTCCAATCAGAGAAAAAACTCTGCTGGCATGATCTATCCACTTATTTCTATTTACGGCTGCCGCTACCCCTAGAATAATACCAAATACAATAGCCATAATCATAGAAACCATAGTAAGTTCAAGGGTTGCCGGAAAACATTTGGCTAGTTCTGATGCTACAGGACGCTGAGTACGAATTGAAGTTCCTAAATCACCATGTACTAAGTCAACTATATATTTTTCATATTGCACAATTATCGGTTTATTTAATCCCAATTGGGCACGCGTAGCTTCTAACGCTTCCTGGGAAGCATGGGGACCAACGAGCATACGTGCTGGGTCGCCCGGAATAACATGAGAAATAAAGAACGTAAAAACCGACACGCCTAAAAACACAATAAATAAATGCAGTATATTTCTCATTACAAACCTTAAAGAGAACATAGACCCTCCTATACGCACTGAGACATGTCACTTATTTAATTTCCATCCCTTTATGCGGTAATAATTACTAGCAAAAAGGCGTCTGAAAGGTTAACCGTTCAGACGCCCACTGCTTCCTTCATAAAATTCCTAGAACAACCTTGTTGCCTCCGGAATTACCAAACTTGATTTTATTACTTACTCATATCCTCAAAGTTATACATATCATCTAACATAGGATTATAAACATAGCCCTTTATGTTAGCACGCATTGGTGTAAGAACATTGGTTTGGAAGAGGAATATATAAGGGGCATCTGCCAAAACCATTGCTTGTGCTTTCTTATATAATTCAATACGTTTGTTCTGGTCTGTTATTGTTTCGGCTTCACGCAATATAGTATCTACGGCATCGTTTTTGTAGAAGGCACGATTTCCTGCTAAGCCAAAATATTTGGAATCAAACCAATAAGTCATAAAGAACTGTGGATCTGCATAATCCGGGCTCCATGTGCCCATTGCCAAATCAAAATCACCTTTGTCAACGCGTTCACGGAATGTAGCCCATGCTACCTTTTCCAGTTCTAGTTTAATTCCTACTTTACCTAAACTGTTTTGCAACATTAAAGCTTGAGTTTCGTTGAAGCCCTGATTGTCAGAATATAAAAGCTTCAAAGTTACGCCATTTTCTAGCCCTGCTTCTTTCAACAACCCTTTAGCCTTATCAGGTTCAAGGGAATAACCTTTAATGCTGTCATCACGCCCCCACATTCCTTGTGGTACCGGAGTAGTTAATTGTTGTCCGCGGCCTTTAACGGCACCATCAACAATTCCTTTGTAGTCAACAGCATAAGAAATCGCCTGACGAAGTTTCACGTTATTTAATGGAGCTTTTTGATTATTAATATAAACAACACTAGTTAACAGCGATGGTGATTCGAAAATTTGAATTGCTTTGTTGCTTTTTAATTGATCAAGCTGATCCATTGGAATACCTGCGGCTATATCAAGATCGCCACTTTCCAACTGCAAACGTTCTGCAGACGGATCTTTAATAACTTTAAATAATATTGTCTTAATAGCAGGCTCCTTACCAAAATGATTCTTGTTCATAACCATTTTAATATCTTGTCCGGGATTGAATTCTGTTAATTCATACATTCCTGAGCCCATAGTATGAGCAGCTAAATAATTTGATCCTTTGTCTCCATCTTTTTCATGTTCCATTACTTTAGGATTTACTATACCTGCTGCGTTAACAGCCATAGTATCAAGAAATGGTGCAAAAGGTTGTGCTAATTTAAATACAACCGTATCAGCGTCAGGAGTTTCAATGGATTTTACAGGTTTAAAATAATCGGCAGGGCCCTTTTTTACAGCCATAACACGCTCAACAGAGAACTTTACCGCTTTAGAATCTACAGGAGTTCCATCGGCAAACTTATGACCTTTTTCTAAATTAAAAGTCCATGTTAAACCATCATTGCTGACAGTCCATGATTTTGCAAGGGAAGGACCAACTTCGGTACTAGCTTTACCGTTAGTTGTTTTCTTGTATTGAACGAGTCGTTCGTAGCAAGGATAGCTTACCTTCCAGGCTTTGTTGTCCATCGCCACTGCTGGATCAATACTAGCTAGATCGACGGGTAATCCTACAACGAGAGTGTCTTTCGGCGTTTTTTCACTTGTTGCGCTCTTACTTCCGCCACAACCGGCTACTACAATCATAACCACAAACATTAGCAAACAAATAATCTGCTTTCTCAAAATTACTACACCTCTTTCTAAATTGTCACATTGTTTTGGGCAAGACAAAAAAGGCACAGAATCCCTCAGGATTCGGCGCCTTTGCCATTACTGCTCTTTTTAAATTATCTCAATTGTACTCCCGCTATATTGTGATGTCAAGCATGTATACATTTGTTTTAAACCAAATTAGGCAAATTTAACTAAATTTGGTTTTTAGTGTAACCATTAAGCCTTTGGTTACTTGTCATCGGGATTTGGTAGAAAAAATGAAGCCAATGCAGCCACAACAGCAATACTAGTCAACAATTGCATTGTTGCCACTAAACCATAGCTATCAGCAAATTTACCAATTAATGGCACCATTATTCCACCTATACTAACAGAAAGGCCCATAGTCACACCAGAGGCAAACCCTATGTTACGTGATAAATAACTTTGTCCTAAAACAACTACAGAACTAAAGGGAGAAAACATAGCCAATCCCATTGGTATCATGAGTATGTAAGCCGTCACATGATTGGTAGTAAGAGACAGCAAACCAACAATAGGTGCCAAAAGCACATAACTCATGCGCACAATTTTCAAATAGCCAAACCTATCAGCCATAAGTCCGCCTATAAGTGTCATAACAACCCCTAAGGAAAATAACAATGTAAGTGCAGACCCTGCGGCAGCGGCTGAAAGTCCAAGAACATCAACCCAATAAAGAGGAATAAAGCTTCTTAGCCCGCAACTAACAATGGAGCTGCAAACAATGACCAGCGTCAAATGAGCGAAGGCATTCCAATCATTATCATGAACCGGTTCTTTATGCTCAGAAAGATGCATGGCAGCCTTTTCAGAAACCTCTGCACGTACGATTTCATTCTTCATTTTGGGAACAAGCCACATTAAAATAAAAGCCATAACTATGGCAATGAAACCAAATACTGTTATTCCTTTTATGCCAAAAGCCGTAATAACGGCAACAGCAACCACGGGTCCTACTGCAAACCCTCCATTTCCGCCGACAGAAAAAATGCTGAGAGCCGTGCCTCTTTTTGTCCCTGAAACTTTATTAACCATACGTGTAGCTTCCGGGTGAAAAATCGCACTGCCTATGCCGCTTATCGTTATTAAGGCAAAAATAACCCAATAATTCTGAAATAAACCGGATAACCCCAAAAATACGCCTGACATTAAAATTCCAAGAGACATATACCATGAGCGTGATTTTTTATCAGCAAGCCAGCCAAATGCAGGCTGTATTACTGATGCTAGAAAAGAAGAAGCAAATATCAAACCCGCTGCTGCGCTATAATCTAAGCCATATGCAGCAACAAAAAACGGTAAAATAGCCGGAAGTGCTCCCCCTGTAATATCATTGGACAAATGTGCCAATGATAATAAATAAACATATTTCTTATTCAAATAATAACCCCCTTTATATGCTTTTTTCTTTCTTATTACTCTTTAGTGACAGTGCATTAAGATCATTAAAAAACCGGAATAGTATCTGCTGTTCCTGAGAACTATAAGTTCTAATAACAGCCATTTTTTTCTTGGTAGCCTTAAGATGGCATTTAGCATGAGTATCATATAGCTGTTTGCCTGACTCTGTTAATTTATAATAAATTTCTTTTTGATTGTCAGGTAATTGATAGCTTGCAATCAAACCACGTTGTAACAGTTTTTTATTTATTTTACTTATAGCTCCTCTAGTCATACGCATCATTTCTGCAATTTTGGTAACATTGGCTTGACTAAGTTTCCCAATAGCATTTATACAATGTATTTCAGCTAGATGAATTTCAGCAAAAGCTTCTTCGTCACCGTGTTGGATAGTGCTTGCATATTCCTGAAACAAGGTTACTTCTTTTAATACTTTGTTAGCTATACCCATATAGATTCTCCTTTCGTTTCCATGGAAACAATATAACTATATCACTTTATTGTTTCCACGTAAACAATAAAATAACTATTTATATGTTTTTAAAATACAAAAGTATGCACCAAATGTTAGATAAACCAACATTTGGTGCATACTTTTATATCCTATAACAATTTAATAGTTGTAACATTATAAGGTTATTAGCACAATTCAAAGCTTCCTTTAATGTTCCAAAAATATTACGTTCTCTGTCGCTACTCCCACATCTACAAAAGCACCTTTCTCTAAGATAGGAGCCTCTTTTTTATTAATAACCCATCTAAATAATTTAGGCGAGTTAGGTGCCAGTTTTAAAAGCACTATCCAATCTAATACATCTTCTATTACATTTACAATTTGTCCGCTGTACACGTTGTCACAAGTATTATTTTTAAGGGTCATTGAATGCGCTCGTACAGCTACAAATTTTATTTTGGACGCCACACTGCCTGGTGATATTTTAAGCTCAATACCCCATTCTTCCGCAATTACTATACTATCATTCTTACATCTAGCAGCAGAAATATTTTTACACCCTGTTAAGATTGTTCCCGTAACCGTACATGGATTTTCAAAAAGCTTATACTTGCTACTAAAACTTATCATTGCTCCCTTTTCCAATATTGCAATGCGATCACACAAACGATAAACTTCGCCTCTGTCATGAGATACATATAAAACCGGTTTATCAAAATTAGCAAAAAGCTCTAGCAGCTCCTGTTCAAGCTCCCACTTTAAGAAACTATCCAAAGCGGAAAGGGGCTCATCAAACATAATTATTTCCGTATCAAGAGTAAGCATTCTTGCTAAAGCAGTACGTTGCTGCTGTCCACCGCTAAGTTGCCAGGGATACTTGTCTTCCAGTCCATTAAGGCGAAGTTTACCGATAAATTCGCGTATGGTTTTTTCCTTATTACGATTACCAGCTAACGCAAACCCTATATTTTCTGCCACCGTCATGTTGGGAAATAACGCATAGTTTTGAAACAGATACCCCACATGTCTCTTTTGTGGCGGTAAATTAATTCCCTTATTACTGTCAAATAAAACCTTGTCATTAAGCACGATACGTCCAAAATCGGGTGTTTCTATGCCAGCGATACACTTCAAAGTCATGCTCTTCCCACACCCTGATGCACCCAGTATTGCCATTCTTTCATCTGCAATAGAAAACTCAACTTGCAAATTAAACTCACCAAGTTTTTTCCTAATATTAACATTCAGCATGATCTCACCCTGCTTTCCTTTGCAAGTAAACAGGCTTTTTCCTTTGTGCATTTGTCCAACTGTTAAGCATTAAAATAACAGTAAAGGAAACAAATACTACTACTCCAACCCATTTATAAGCAAGATCATAATCTCCAGCCTGAACTGCAGCGTAAATTGCTGTTGATATGGTTTGAGTTTTACCAGGTATGTTGCCCGCAACCATTATAGTCGCTCCAAACTCACCTATGGCCCTTGTAAATGAAAGTACAACTCCAGCAATAATGCCATAAAAACAGTTTGGTAATATTATATGCCAAAAAATACGCCATTCAGAAATGCCTAAGGTCCTGGCAGCAGAAATAATATTTTGGTCTAGCTGTTCAAATGCGCCTCGTGCTGTTCTATACATGAGGGGAAAGGAAACAACTACTGCCGCAACAACAGTTGCTTCCCAAGAAAAAATAAAGTTGTAATCAAACAAAGCGAACAATCTTCCTACAAAACTATTTTTCCCTAATAATAGTAAAAGGAAAAATCCTACTACAGTTGGTGGCAAAACCATTGGTAAAGTAAAGAAACCATCCCAAAATCCTCTGTAGCGTTTAAGACGTATAACAAAAATGGCCGCATATATCCCCAGAAAAAAAGTTATTGTTGTTGCCAGCAGCGCTGTTTTTATAGATATCCAAATAGGAGTTAAAACTATGCTATACATAAGCTTATTTTACGGTAAAGCCATATTTTTCAAATATTTTTTTACCCTCAGCACTTGCAAGATAATCAACAAAAGCTTGAGCAGGCGCTAATTGCTTTGTACTTTTGATAATTGCCATAGGATAAACAACAGGTTTATGACTTCCTGCAGGAGCAGTACAAATAACTTTATTTCCATTGGATATGGCTGCATCTGTAGCGTAAACAACGCCGGCATCAACTTCTCCCGCATCAACCCAGCTTAATACTTGGCGTACACTTGAACCAAAAACAGCTTTGGCATTAACCTCATCTAAAATACCCAGTTTTTTAAATATTTCAGCAGAATATTGTCCTACCGGTACACCCTTCGGTTCACCTAAACCAATTTTTTTAACATCAGCATTTAGAACGTCTTCAAATTTTGTTAACTTAAGCTTGCTATCCTTAGGTATTATAAGTACAACTTTATTTTCCAATAAATTTTTACGAGTTCCTGTGGCTAAAAGCCCACTTTTCTCCAAACTATCCATTTGTTTTTGTGCTGCAGAAATGAACACATCAGCAGGTGCTCCTTGTTCAATTGCTTGTTGCAAAGCTCCACTGCTTGCAAAATTAAATACGACTTTGATATTGGCATTTTTCTTCTCATAATCTTTTGCAATTTCCTTCATAGCATCGGTCATGCTGGCAGCTGCTGATATATGCAGCTCAACAGGAGTTGTACCCTTAGTATTCTCTTTTTTTTCGCTGCTGCAACCACTTGCAATAATCCCCATAACCAATAGACCGCTTAAAATTGCCTGCAAACTTTTTCTCATAATAAACTCCCCCATTCATCGGATACATATTTTTTTAATATATTTTGAGCAATCAGTGCTTCCTTAAACGAAATGCTAGTCCCATTCATTTTTTGTAACACTTGAACAAGCTTCACAAAATCACAATTGCCGGAACGTTCGCCTAGTCCTAACAAGGTAGTATCGACAATTGTCGCCCCTGCTTGAATAGCCGCCACTGTATTTGCAAGAGCAAAACCAAGATCGTTATGTCCATGAAATTCAATAGCAAATGGGCATAAATTCTTTAAGCTTTCAACATTTTTATATGCCTGCATTGGAGTTAAAATACCAACAGTATCAGCATAACGGATTTGCAAGGGCTCAAACTCACACAACGTTTCTAGCAATTCCGCTAAAAAAATCTCGTTAGCACGTGAAGCATCTTCAAACCCTATACTTATGGGATACCCTAAACATTTTGCCTTATAGGCACATTCCTGCAACATTTTTTTTACCTGGGAGTAATTTTTATGAAGTTTATACGATATTTGCCGCTCTGAAACAGGGAGACTTATGTGTATTATATCCGGTAAACATCTAATTGAAGCCTCAATATCACTTGCAACAATTCTATTCCACACAAGTAATTTACTATGTGCAAAGTATTCTTTCATTTTCAATATACTATTTTGTTCTCCCAACCCCATAGCAGGAATGCCAACTTCAATAATATCAATGCCACAATTATCCAAGGCCCTGACTATATCTATTTGCTCTGCATCTGTAAAAGCAACTCCTGGACTTTGAGCACCATCTCGTAGTGTAGTGTCAACAAATCTAACTTTGTTTTCCATATTTTCGCCCCACTATTGACAAAAACTCCGCATCAGTAAGATGCCGTTTCAATCTTTTTCCTTCCGCTTTAACATATTGCAAAAGTAAGTCAACTGTTTTTTCATCACAAGCAATATTAAATTCTCGCAATTTCTCTTTTATGGATACACGCCCACTGTGACTGCCCAAAACAATCCTGCGGTTTTGTCCAACTATTTCAGGAGGAAAAGGTTCATATAATTCAGGATTTTTTAAAATTCCATCTACATGAATTCCCGACTCTACCATAAAGATATTTTCACCAATAATAGGTTTATGCAGAGGAATCCCCATGCCTGTTAACTTTTGTAATAAGACTGCTATTTTAGGCAAAATTTTTAGTTGCTCTATTTGTTGCCCCCTTTCCAGCACATATGCTGCTACCAGTACCTCTTCTGTTGCTGCCATATTATTTAAACCGCCAAAAGAAGTCCTAACCCTACCACCTGCCAAAACCTCACCACAGGCAATTGCCCCTGCCAGTCCCAAATCGTTGCTTGGGAATAGTATTTCATTATGTTTTTTTATGTTTTTGCCAAAATACGGAATAAGAAAATCAATCTTTGGTGGTAGACATGACATTACCTTATTGTTTTTTCTAAGAACACCATTGTCTTTAAATGTACTTTCCATTTTCTCTGGATATTCTATTGTAATAGGCAGACTAGTAAACAACATATTTAGCTCTACTAACCTTTCCTGCTCATAAGACCCTGGTAATAGACACAAAGTACAGTCAGTAATTTGCATGCGAGCACCACCCTATAAATTAACAGCTTTTCTTACAGCGTCTTCGATACGATCATACGTAGTAATAGAACGAATTCCCATTGCCGTTAACCTTTTACTGGGAGAATCACCAATACGTAACGCAAGTACTGCGCCACACTCTTTAATTGTTTTAATAATGCGTTCTATTCTATCTTCTGCGGCAAAATCACACTCTGCTGAGCCTTTACAATACGGCATTACTTCTCGTTTTTCAATAAACTTAACACTAACACCATCACTTTCGTAAATATAAAATTCTTTGGCCTGACCAAAATGCTGATCGACCAAAATTCCGTTGCTTGTTGCTACGGCGATACGTTTCATAGTCTGCTCTGTAACGATTGTTTGCTGTCTCTTCCCTTGCCGAAAATCGAAAGAAATATCATTGTCCAAAGTCCCTATTGCATCTGCCCGACATTGCTTACAATGAAGCATTTGTTTTAAATGTTGCTCACATTTTATACGCATCTGCATTACTTCTTTTTTATTTACCAAAGGCATATCTTCAAAGATACTGCCCTTAACAGGTATCATTTGCATAATATTAGTAATATCGCAATTAAGCTCCCGAACTTTTTTTACAATATCTTCAATATGTTCATCATTTATACCCTTGAGCATAACAATATTCACTTTGCAAATTACCCCTCTGTCCGTCAAATACTTTAGCCCACTAAGCTGATTACCCAGCAAAATACCAGCAGCTGCCTCCCCTGTATAACTCTGACCCATGAAGTCTATATGTTGATAAATCTTTGCACCTATAATTGGATCAACTGCATTAATGGTAACAGTGACATGAGAGACGCCAAGGTCAATCAGTTCCTGAGCATAAATTGGCAACATCAAGCCATTGGTGGAAAGACAAAATGTAACATCCGGGTCTTCCTGACGTATAAGGCGCAAAGTTTCTTTCGTTTCCGGAAAGTTTGCCAACGCATCTCCCGGTCCAGCTATGCCAACCACCGTAATATTAGGGACCTGTTCTTTTACATATAAATATTTTTTCAAAGCTTCTTTCGGCAACAATACTTCTGTAGTGACACCGGGTCGGCTTTCATTTGGGCAATCATATTTACGCAAGCAATAATTACATTGAATATTGCATTTTGGAGCAATTGGTAAATGAATTCTCCCAAACTGACCAGCACCACAGTTATAACAAGGATGTGTTTTGGTCTTACCACTATTTTTAGCATGAAGCTCTTCTCTTGTACGCGCAGCAGGTTCTGTTTCTGATAAATTAATATTCTGCCGGTCAAGCCCATTACCTTGATAATATTTTTTATATTGCGTAGTACGAAAATTTTCTTCTACACCTAAAAGCAGTGCATTATTTATTTTATCCAACAAATCCAAAGACCCTTCGTACCCAAGCATGCGTACCCTTTGCCCGCCTACTTGATCATGAATTGGAAATCCACAACGTATAAGATTTAGACCAAGTTTAGCTGCAACTCTTCTACCATCACCATTACCAATCATTACGTTTGCCTTAGTTTCCACAGCGAGTTCTTCTATTTTGTCAAAATCTGCATTAGTTGCTATAAAATGTTTTTCGACAAACAATCTTTCACAAGCCTCTTGCACATTATTTTCCAATATAGCCGCGAAACCCTTGCACTCACTGCCGGTAGCTGCTACAGTAGGAACTACTCCGCTTTCGCAGCACAAATCAGAAATGGCTTTAACCGTATCCGGTTCACCAAAAATTACGGCACGGCCCAAAGCACTGTATTTATGTCCATCTACCAAAGCATCCAAATAACGTCTCCGTTGTGATTTTGTTGCTGAGGTCACAACAGCTCCTAATTTTTTCAAAACATTCAAAAAAGCATCTGTGTTTTTCACTCCCACAGGAAGAGGCATTCTTTTATACTGCACACCATAATTATCAAATAAATATTTTGCCGGTGAATACTCATCTTCAACAAAACTACTCAGTTCCAGCGTAAACCTTGCACCACCCATTTGTGCGATTTCTTCTAAAGTAGTACCTCCCTCAGGCAAACGACTATATTCTGTATTATACCCACCATCGAGATTGTCTGATAAATCAGGGAATAAAATGTATTCTAAACCACTACTATCAAGGACTTCCCTCAGCCACCTAGTATCAGCAGGGGAAATTTGCCCGGTAACAACATTTATTTTATTGTTTGCACCTGTTTTCATTATGGTCTGAGCCAAAACTGCATGCAAAGCTCTGAAAAATCCTTCATACTGCGTTCCCGCATATCCACTTGAGGAAACATGTATTATTTTCACTGTTTCGTTAGGATTTTCCTTATAAAATTGATAAATGATACTTTTCACATCTTCTCCAATAGTTTCAGCCAAACAGGTTGTTGAAATACCTATTATTTCGGGGTTATATAGTTTAATGACATTTTTTATACCTTTAAGAAGGTTATCAGCACCACCAAAAACAGTTCCCTGCTCTGTCAGTGACGATGATGCCACATCAATTGGTTCATTGTAGTGAGTTGCCATATGCCGCCTAATATATGTAGCGCAACCTTGAGACCCATGCAAGATACTAAAACAATGGCGAATACCAAATAATGCCGTAACCGATCCCATAGGCATACACATCTTACAAGGGTTTACATTAAGATTAACCAAATTCATACTCATAGTCTGCAACCTCACTTTATCTCAATCTAATAAATCCCATACAGGACTGTTAATGCTCAGATTAATTTCTTCCACGAAATTTCTTACTCCCTCATACCCAGCTAGCGCATGTTTTCTTTCATGATTATGATCACAAAAAGCTATCCCCAACTTATAAGCCAAAGGTCTTTCTTTAACTCCTCCTACTAATATGTCCGCCTTTTTTTCTTTCATAAATGTTTCAAGCTCTGACGGATTTGCATCATCCATAATAATAGTCCCAGAATTACTTAGTTGCCGAATGATATCATAATCTTCTTTTTGTCCTGTTTGCGTACCAACTACAACTGTCTCAATGCCTAGCTCATTAAACTGACGAATAAGTGAGATAGCCTTAAATCCTCCCCCGACGTAAATCGCAGCTTTTTTCCCTACAAGTCTTGGTTTGTACTTATCTAGAAAACTTTGCAATCCAGCACTTTCTGTTTGTGTTAATTCTTCTGCCTTAGCTATAACCTCTTTATTACCAACAGCTTGTGCAACTCTCAATATAGAATTACTAGTATCCTCAACTCCAAAAAAGCTAACCTTAATAAAAGGAATTCCCCACTCTTCTTCCATCCTTTTAGCAAGATAAGTGCTAGAACCTGCACACTGAACAATATTCAGCGAAGCTTTTGAAGCCGTCTGTAAGGTTTGCATTGAAGCATCGCCGGTAATTGTAGCATTAACTTTGATGCCAATTTTCTTTAAATATCCTTCAATAATCCACATTTCTCCCGAAAGATTATAGTCACCTAAGATGTTGATACTTCCAGGAATTTTTGAACCATCATAAGCAGGCGCTATGACCTTCATTATGGCATCGCAAGCTAACTTATATCCTTGACTCTTCGTTCCTGAAAACCCCGGTGCTTTAACAGGAATAACCAATATTTTATATTTTTCTGTAGCTGCCCTGCATACAGCCTCTATATCATCACCTATCACACCAACAATACAGGTAGCGTAAACAAAAATCAGTTTAGCTCCGTGTTTCGCAACAACTTCATCAACAGCAGCTTCAAGAATTTTTGTTCCACCGAAAATAATATCCCGTTCTTTAAGGTCTGTAGAAAAACTATTGCGAAAAACATCGCTGCCGCTAGTTAAACTACCTCTAATATCCCAAGTATAACTTGAACATCCTATTGGTCCATGAATAATGTGGAAGGCATCAGTAATAGGATTTAATACGACACGGGCACCACAATAAACACAGGCCCTTTGGCTGACTGCACCTGATACGCTTTCTTTCTCACAGCTTATGCCACTACCGTCACCCTGACAGCAAAAATCACTGCTTATAATAGATTTTTTTCTTTCTTCTAAGATGTCTGCCGTCATAATATAACCTTCTTTACATTATAGTTAAACAATAAGGGAACTTTTGCTACAATGCCTACGACACTGTACGCAAAAGTCCCCTTGGAAAAGATGAACTACAGTAAATCAGAGTACTATTTCTAAATCTTCATCTGCACAAATACGATCCTGTTTATCCAAAATGGCATTCAAAATCATTTCCACCAAGCGCAGGGCTCCTTTATAACCAACTATAGGTTGCAAAGCGTGAGCATGCCTGTCTAGAACAGGGAATCCTGCTCTAACCATTGGAATATCTTCAGCCTTAGCTATTTGCTTACCATAAGTAGTTCCAATCAAAATATCAACTGTTTCATTTTTAATCCATTGATGTAATTCAAACAAGTCTCCTGCTGCTTTTACTTGGCACTGATCAGCAACACCATATTTATTGAGCAAAACTTGTGCCTTTTTGCTAAAAGAATCCATAGGCGTACCTGTAAGCATATATTTAGGAATCATTCCCATTTCCAATACAAGAGATGCAATGCCTAAAACAGTATCAGGATCCCCATAAATAGCAGCTTTTTTACCAAAAACATGTGCAGAAGAATCCAACATAATGTCGACTATTTGTCCCCGCTCTTCTTCCAAAGAATATGGTACTTCTGCATTGGTAAGTCTAGTTAAAGACATAATATATTCATCAGTATTTGTTATGCCAATAGGTAATGGCATTATGTCAGACTCGATGTTACACTTGCGTTTTAAAACCATGCAGGGTTCTTGCTCGGTAATTTCACCTAGTGCAATGATTCTCCTAACAGCTCCGAGTTTTTTTATATCAGCTACCTTTGTCCCTCCTTTAGGATACATGCTGTACCTCCCGGTAATAGGAGCATCCATTACTCCGCTGGTATCAGGAAACATAATATAATCGGCTTTGACAAGTTCTGCTATACGCTTCATTTCACGCATATCACCGGGATTCACAAATCCAGGGAAAATGCCAATTTTACCATTACATATATCAGCTTTCTCTGCCAAATATTCTATAAACCCCGCCATCATATTAAAAAACCCATTAATATGAGAACCTACATAACTTGGTGTATTGCAATGAATTACCATCTTCCCTGTTGGTATGTCCATTTGTTGAATATATGTGTTAAGATCATCGCCAATAGTTTCAGATAAACAGGTAGTATGACAGGCAATAATATCAGGATCATATATATCAAAAATGTTTTTTACAGCTGTTTTAACATTACTGCCTCCACCAAAAACACACGCCCCTTCGGAAAAGGAGCTTGTCGTAGCAATAGCCGGTTCCTTAAAATGTCTCGCCAATACGGAACGGTGATAAGATACACAGCCTTGAGAGCCATGACTGTGAGGCATGCACTTGTGCACACCTAAAGCACAGTAAAGTGCGCCTACCGGTTGGCAAGTTTTGCAAGGATTAATACGCAGAGCTTTTCTTTCAGTAATTTCTTTGGGTGTAAGATCTAACATTATTGAGCTCCTCCAATCTTACCCATAAGAGTAGAAGTAGTTTTCCAAGGTGCCTCAATAAGTTTCCACGCAGGTGCATAAATCGCCATGTAAGAATCCCTAGCAAAATTCAGTGCTCCTTGAAAACAAGAGTATGGACCACTATAGTCATATGAATGCAATTGACGTGCTGGCATTCCTGCTTTTACCATCATATATTTGTCTTTGATGCCGGAATAAAAAATGTCAGGCTTAAATATTTCCATTAGTTTTTCTGTTTCATAATGGTTAAAATCATCTACGGTAATCGTGCCTGAGTCCATATCCCGAAACATCCCTTTATATTCCTCAAGTTCAATCTTATCCTTGAGCTCTTCAAAGCGTTCCCGGTCAATGACAAGACGATATTTTGCTTCATCTTTATTTACCGTTATTTCTTCAATGTTTTTGCTATCCGCATCAAGCTTAATACTAGGAAGCACATCACGACCCTCGTAGTCATCTCTATGAGCAAATTCATACCCGCCAATGATCGTCTTCACCCCTAATTCCTTAAGTAAAGATTGGTAATGATGGGTTCTAGAACCACCTACGAATATACCTGCTGTTTTACCGGCAAGTTTTTCTTTATAAAAATCTAAATCACCGGTTATAGCAGCATATTCATCCGCTATAACTTCTTCAGTTTTAGCAGTAATAACCGGATCGTTAAAATACATTGCCATTTCTCTTAGGCTGCGAATCGTTTCTTGAATGCCTATACAATTTACCTTCAACCAATCAATACCATATTTTGTTTTCATCATTTCAGCAATATAGTTAATTGAGCGATGGCACATTACGAGGTTTAAGTCTGCTATGTGGGAATCCTTAATTCCTTCGTAACTGCCATCTCCTGTAAAAACATTCAGCACTTCATAGCCAATACGCTTTAATACTCTCGAAGTTTCCCAACCATCTCCACCTATATTGTACTCACCCAAAATATTAACAGTGTGTTTTCCTGCATGGGGAAGAGCATCCCCAGTGCCAATAATATGTTTCATCAAACCATTATTTGCTATATGATGCCCCGCTGATTGGCTAACGCCCCTATACCCTTCACAACTAAAAGCCACACATTGAATTTTAAATGCTTCTTGAGCCCAAGTTGCAACAGCTTGAATGTCATCACCAATAAGACCTATAGGACATGTAGAACAAATTAAAACACACTCCGGATGAAAAATTTCAACAGCTTCCTTGATTGCTTGTTTTAATTTTTTCTCACCACCAAATACTATGTCCGATTCTTGCATATCAGTTGTAAAACAATATTGAATGAAATTGCGTCCGTCTGGATTATTTGCTTTATTTCGACGAGTTCCCCAAGAATAAAATCCACATCCAACAGGTCCATGAGTAATAGTTACCACATCACGCAAAGGTCCAAGAACAACTCCTTTACACCCTGCATAACAGCATCCGCGATTAACCATCATACCTGGGATACTACGACTATTGGCCGCTATCTCTTGAGAAACTCCGCTTTCTTCCAGCTGCACTATGTGATCCTTACGATTTTTAAATACCTTTGCAGTATAATTATCTAAAATTTTTTCACGTTCCTGCATGCCTAAGTTCCTCCTTATTCATGAAATTCTCTGTCCTGCGTTTCGCCGGTACGAATGTTATAACCTAGCCCGATAGGCAAAACGAAAATTTTACCATCCCCGGGATTACCGGTTTGGTTGACTTCGATGATGGTTTTAATTGCAACTGGTACGATTTCATCATCCACGACCAAAGAAAAACAACGCCTAGGAACAAGGCGGATACTTTCTACAAGGCTCTCGCCCATTTCATTTGCCGGAACTTCACCTGAATTATCCAAAATTACTTGTCGTGCTATAGAAGCCAGAGGTTTCTTACCACGGCCAACTCCTTTTGAACAAGTAAAAGATGGTAATCCAGCTCTGGCCAAGGCATCCCTTGTATCATTAACTTTGTTAAGCCGTATAAACGCCATAATTTCTTTCATTGTCAGTACCCCCTCATAGCCCAGGTTTACCGGTACTAATAGTGTATGCCTCATCTACTGCCACAACAAAAATACGTCCATCACCGAAGTTACCATTACCTGTTTTGGCAGTTTTCATGATAATGCGGATGATATCATCTTTGTCTTTATCTTCAGCAACAATAATCAATAAATCTTTTTGAATTTCATCATAATGGACTTCACCAACAGTAATTCCTTTTTGGCGTCCACGCCCATAAACTTCTTCCTTAGTAACACCAATATATCCCGCATCATGCAATTCAGATAAAACAAAACCAGATTTTTCAGGTCGAACTACCGCACGAATCATAATCATATATTTTCCACCTCTCGCAATTAACTTTTATATGGGTTAGCCTAAAATTCCAAACTCCATTAACAGCTGTTCTAAGCGCTCCTGTTCCATTGGTTTTGGGATAATAAACATATCATTGCCGTCAATTTTTTTAGCAAGCTGCATATACTCATCAGCCTGCCCGCAAGTAGGATCAAATTCAATAACTGTTTTTCTATTGATTTCTGCACGTTGAACCATGTTATCGCGTGGTACAAAATGAATCATTTGTGTCCCAATTTCTTTGGCCACAGCAGCAACCAAATCTGCTTCACCATCAACATTACGACTATTGCAAATAAGACCACCCAAACGAACACCACCAGTTTGAGCGTATTTTGTAATACCTTTGGCAATATTGTTAGCTGCGTACAAAGCCATCATTTCGCCTGAACATACAATGTAAATTTCTTTTGCCTTACCTTCACGAATTGGCATTGCGAAACCACCGCAAACAACATCTCCTAAAACATCATAAAACACATAATCTAAATCAGACTCATATGCGCCTAGTCTTTCTAGCAAAGTAATAGACGTTATTATACCTCGCCCAGCACAACCAACACCTGGTTCTGGGCCACCTGACTCTACACATCTAATTCCACCATAGCCGGCTTTTAATACTAAATCCAATTCAACATCATCACCGGCTTCACGTAAAGTGTCCAAAACAGTTTGCTGTGCCAATCCACCCAGTATTAACCTAGTCGAATCAGCCTTGGGGTCGCAGCCAACAATCATGATTTTTTTACCCATTGTAGCCAGTCCTGCATTAAGATTTTGGGTAGTTGTAGATTTTCCAATACCGCCTTTACCATAAATAGCTACTTGTCTCATTTGAACTTCCCTCCAAACTATTATTTTCCCCATAGTTTAATACGCTTTAAATAATAAAAAAAACAGCCTTCGGCATGATGAAACCATACCATCAGACTGCTTTGTCGCTGCTGCTACAGACAGACCTTTGAACCTTCCAAAGTTTATTATTTGAATTACGCAAAAACTCGAGTGGAACTTAGTCAAAAGCTCAATATTTACTCTTTTGCTAAGAACTTAGACAAATACTACTATAAAAACAATCCCTTGTCAATAGATTTTAGGTCACATTAAAAATACTTTTTCCATTAAAAATGTCTATTTGTTTACATTACCGCCTTACTTTATGTATTTGTGTAATTTTTTTATTGTATTCCCTTCGAAATTGCAGTATTATGATAGTCAAATTATGCAAAACAAAATCAGTTGCATATGTTTGTACTTAAGGGAGGATAGTATTGTATGGCAGAAAAAATAGCTTTAACGGTAGATAGGGAAAAAAGACTTACGAACTTTGCAGACTCTGCATATCTAAAAATTATTGCCAAAAACAATGGTATATGGCAGTGCGAAAAAATATTACCGCTAGATTTAAATGTAACTAGTACTAATGAATTGCGTATAAAAATACATGCTATTATTAATTCTATTAATGACTGTAAAATACTTTTATCTGCCGGTATCAGTGGGATTCCCTATTACATTTTTGATAAAATGGGTTTTTCTATATTTGAAACCGCCGGCGAAACACCTGAAATCTTAGAGGAAATTGTTAGCGAAACGCAAAATAATAAAAAACCACTTACAACTAGAAACGAAATATCCTGCACTCCAACTGAGATAACTAATGGTTGCTATTTTTTAAACTACATACTTCTAGAGAATAAATATCCCGAAATTACCACTAAAAAAGCTCTCTTGCCCTTCTTGAAAACAAAACCTTTTATCTCCCTTACCGTACTATTTTCACATCTGCCCCCCTGGCTTGAGGCTGATGAATATAGCCAAAAAATGGAAATCACCACCCAAAAAAATTCTAAAGGAATACTAGTCAGCATCCGTCATAAAATATGTGGGGAGTGATAAAATGAATATTAATACAAAATATGGTGTTTTAAAAAACTGCCAAGAAGTTACTTATCACGAAAATGGAGCTCTAGCAACAGCTTTTACTCATGCACCCACAAAGTTGAAAACCCCTGTGGGTAAAATAACACTGGCCTATAACTTCAGTTCCGAGCGACGTAAATATATACCATCTGCTAAATTTTTCGCAAATGGTGACCTCCAGGCCATAAATTTAGATAAGCAAATGGAAATAAAGACACCTATGGGAAATTTTCTTTGTGAATATGTTTCTTTTTATCCTTGTGGTGCACCTCATCGCCTTTTACATCTGAACGGAAAGCTGAGCGGATATTGGTCTGAAGCACAAGAAACAGCACTTGCCCAAATTTCTGTACTTAATTTGCCTTGTGGTTTGATTAAAACTAAAATAATGACACTCAATTTATATGACACAGGCATCCTTTCTTCCATAACTTTATTCCCTGGTATAGTTATTTCTGTCAGCACAAACATAGGGCAACTAAAAACCCGCATTGGTCTAAGTTTTTATCCAAGCGGAGCTTTGCGATCACTTGAACCGGCCGCTCCAACCGAAATAGAGACTCCTCTTGGCAAAGTACGTGCTTTTGATACTAATCCTATTGGGCTCACGGGAGATAAAAATTCTCTTCAGTGGGACGAAATAGGAGTTATTTGTGCATGTAAGACTACTGATACCCTAAATATAAGTTTTATCGATGGTAGTTTTAAATCTCTTGAAGCAAAAATAACCCTGAGCATGTGTAGTGACGACGTAATGGTTAAGGTGCCCTACACAATAAGTTGGAATAAAAGCATTGTTTGCATTGAAGGAATCGCAAACAAAAAAATTGTTTATAATCGTTCAGAGATTACATGAATAGTTATATTTTAGTACTCTTTAATTAAATATTTATATTTTTGCTCAAGTTTTGTGTTGTTTTGTTTGTTTTTGTTGACAGTAATATCCTTGTATTGTATAATTCAGTCAGGAAAGATAAATTAGCAGACGAATCCAATACCGCCGGCTGATTTTCGTGTTGAATTGTCAATAGGGCTGCTACCTTATTACAAGCAATATGAATTACCTTCCAAACTTGATGCTGCGTGCCTATTATTAGGCACGCAGTATCTTTCTTTATATTTTTATAAATTTGTAGCGGAGGGATAATAATGGAAAACGACCTTCTTCTTACACCACAAGAAGTAGCTGATATACTTAAGATAAAAAAAAATACAGTATATGAAATGATTAAACGAGGTTCTCTGCCTGCAAAAAAAATGGGCAAACAATTACGTATATTATCAAGTAGTGTCAAAAAATATTTATGTGAACAAGAAAATGTGGGAAATACGAGCCTTGTTCTTCCTTTAGAAACACTAAATACTGATCCCTACATCGTACCTAGTCCACCAACCTTCATTTTAAGCGGGCAAGATGAGATTTTAGACCAAATATGTAATCTTATCAATCAAAAATTTCGCAATATTCAAATGTTACGTTCATACCTTGACAGTTATAATGGACTATATGCTATGTATCAAGAGCAAGTAACATTAGCTACCTGCAACTTATGGGACAACAAAACAAACACCTACAACCTCCCTTTTATTAATAAATTGTTCCCAGGGGAAGATATAGGCGTTTATCACATTTGTAACCGTACTCAGGGGTTTTACGTTGCTAATGGTAACCCCAAAAATATTTTTGGTTTCAAAGACCTAGCTCGCACAGATATTATATTTTTAAATCGAGAGAAAGGTTCCGGTACTCGTGTTTTATTAGATAGTATGCTAAAAAAACTTTCTATAGACCCACAAAAAATACAAGGGTATTTTCGGAGTGTAACCTCGCCCCTAGTAGCGGCTAATACCGTAGCAAAAAATGGAGCTGACTTCGCTCTAGGACCCGAAAGAACATCCTTAGAAATTTCTAAAGTAGACTTTATTCCTCTACAAAAGGAGAGTTTTGACCTTGTTATTCGCAATTCCGATTTAAACAAAGAACCTGTAAAGTATATTCTTGAGTTATTATGCTCCAGCAACTTTCAAGAAGAAATAGGACAGTTAAAAGGTTACGATATTGTAGGAATAGGGGAAAAACTGCTATAGCGCCTAATTTCAATAACAGCTAAGTACAACAGCTATTTATACATATATTCAGCGGTCATAGGTCTTTTATTGTCAATCCCTTTTGTTAGCAGACATTGATAAACATCTATCCCCCCAACACGAAAAGCTGAGGCACAGCCGGTAAGGTATAAACGCCACATACGGATGAATTGTTTATCATACATCTTCTCAATTTCAGGAAGTTTTTGCTGGAAATTATCATACCAGCAATCCAAGGTTTTTGCATAATGCCGACGCAAACTCTCTAGATGTAATACTCGAAAATCAAATTCCGGCAAAAGCTGCATGGTCTCCCTCAAGGTGGGTACATATCCACCCGGGAAAATATATGTTTTCATCCATGCATTAGTTGGTGCTTCAAAATTGCCCATAATAGAGTGTAATAAGAATGTCCCGTTGCCTTTTAAAAGTTCCGTAACCTTAGCAAAATAAAGAGGTAAATATTTTTTTCCTACATGCTCAAACATACCTATGCTCACTATTTTGTCGAATTGTTCTTGCTTGGGATTTAAATCCATATAGTTCTCTAGCCGTATATCAACTAAATCCTCCAACCCCAAATCACGCACTCTGGCACAAGCGCCCTCATACTGTTCCTTACTCAGGGTTATCCCGGTTGCGTGCACTTTATATTGCTGAGCTGCCCTTATAGCCAACCAACCCCAACCACAACCTATATCCAACAACTTTTCATTTTCTTTTAAATTTAATTTTTTCAAACTATGGTCAATTTTTTGTATTTGTGCTTGGTAAAGCGTATCTTCGTCTGTCTTAAAATATGCACAAGAATATGACATGGTTTTATCAAGCCAAAGAGAAAAAAAATCATTTCCCAAATCATAATGCTTATGTATATTTAGACTTTCTACAGATTCATCTACCTCTTTCAACTGCCTAGCCAAAGCTTGCAGCTTAAAATCTGCTTTAGCTTTATCGTTACTGTTTTTAAACATTGTGGCAATGACATTATCCAAAGGTCCAACAAAATCAATAATTCCTTTCACATATGCCTCTCCCAAGGTAAGAATTATATCTTCCTTAACATCACTTAACTTAGGTTCTCTGTGGAAAATGATTTTGAAGGCCGGATTTACGGTGCCGTAACATACCTCTTCTCCATCCCAAAAAACAACGGAAAATCCCCCCTCCTTCCATAATTCAAAAAGGGTTTTTAATGCTGTTTTGGTAAGCATAAAGGTCACTTCTTTCTTTAATCGCCGAATTTTGTGTAAACGACAAAATTGATTTCTTATTTTTTACCTCTTATATTACATTATAGTGATATTGTGTTTTTTTTGCAAAATAAATTGTTTGTATTTAATATTGCAGTAATGTTAAAATATAGCGTGAATGTATATTATAAAATATACATCCACGCTATATTTTATTTTTAGATAAAAACTATATCTTCATTTTTACACCATAAAAGTCACACAACTCTTGCCACTTATTTTTTACCTGATAATCTTTAGACTGCATAATGCTTAACCCCCAATGATAATTACCTTCTATTATAACAGGTCCAGTCTCTGTTATAGCAATATCCCAGCCAATAGCACATGAGGCATAAAGAAAAGCATGAGCTTTTTTTGCCAAAGCCACGGCTTCATCATAATAGGGAACTTGATATCCCGCAAACCTAAACCCTGTATCCGGATGACATTCCGTACAGGTAGGTACTCCTTTAAAACGCAAACCATACTTTTCTAAGCGGCCATTTTCATCTATCAGCACAGCTCCTCCTCCGTTAGAAAAATTGTCTACAAACCCGGAAGCTTTTGAACCACAACGCAATGCTGCAGAAAGAACCTTTATGTTTTTGCCGTCATAAACAGTTACCATACGAATAGTATTAACAGCCAACGGATTAATAGCACTCAGCTCTTTGTGTTGACGTACTGTTTTTTGCACAATAAATTTATTCCCTCGCCATTTTTCCGTAAATTTTCCCAGCTCCTCATTATTAGTTATCTTTTGGACTTGTTTTCCCTGAGAACCACAAATAGCCTTAGCGAAATATGTTTCACCACCATGGAAAAGCTGCGATTGGGAAAAATCATTTATATATTTCAGTTCACTTCCAGTATACAAAGCAACAACTTCCGGTGTTGGTAAACGCAGCCCTTTCATAATAGTATAAAAAAGAAACTTATCATCTAAAAGCATTACGTAGTTGTAGCGTTTTTTGTTTTGACCTTTTTCGCCGTTAATATGCATTATAGTTTGTTCCATTAGATTTTCAGATAAAAATTTGTCACCATTTACACCCTTTAAATCAATGCCCCAAAAGTTATACCAATCGTTAATCTCATGGTATTTTATACCCCATAAAATATTTTCCCCGATGCGGTTTAATAAACTTTTACGTTGTAAATGCGGGTAAAAAGATGGTTCATTAATAATTCTTTGCAAATGTTTAACGACACGTACGACTTTTATTTGTTCTACCACAATATATATCTCCTTTTCTTGAAATACTAGCAATTACTTAACTAGGAGTTGATTTTAATGCTTAAACTTTTTAAATGGCAAGATCCCCAGCTAAAAAATATTTGGGACGATTTTTATCAAGATAACTTGTATTTATCCCCCTATTCATCCTGGGAATACAATAATATTTCCCACAACTGCTTTAAATTTCAAACTTCCAGATGGAAAGAAAAAAATTTCTTTTTAGTAGAGTATGAAAATGATAAAGCTCTAGCTATAGTACCTTTGACTCTTAGACGAGGCATTTTAAATATTTTTGGAGATTTCGAGTCAGGAGGTGCTCTAGATTTTATTTATCCAGCAAATACAAGTCTTAACGTATTTGAGACTATTTTTCGCGACCTTCGTGCTTTTTTTCCCAAACATACTCTATGTCTAAATAAAATTAATGAAAGATCATTGTTGTATAAATATTTAAGAGAAAAAGGGTATGAACCTAGCAGCACAAGAAACTGTGTGAAAATAGAATTCAGTAACTCTTATGAAGAATATTTTAAATCTTTAAGTCAGAATCAGCGCCGAAATATGCACGCCTCTCACAACAGACTAGCAGTTGATAAAAAAGAATATAATTTGGATATAAAAATAAGTAGCATTGTGTCAGAGACATTTATGAAGGATTCCCTGCGCATATATAACAAAAGAGAAGGAGAAAGAGTTGGACATGAACGTGGCTCCTTCTCTAAATTTCGTCAATTACACTTTGAACCCATAACACCTGCCATAAAAAAAATGACTGGTAATTTTAATGCAGGATTATATTTGAAAGGTGCCGGACTCATGTCTTTCCTCTCAGGTTTTATCACCAACGGCAATGAGATTATCTGCCCCCGTGGTGCTATAGACAGCACTTTTGCTAGATATTATCCCGGAAAATTATTAATAAATGAAACAATCAAATGGCTAATTGCAAATACTAATATTCGCTGCCTTGATTTATCTAGAGGCGAAGAAATATACAAATACGAAATGGGCGGTATCCAACATATTAATTACGCTTACGAAATAAAACTATAGTCTAAAATTCAAAATTTTGTTTATAGTTATCTTCCTCTAATGAGATTTTACCTAAATTCGTCCGCAATTTGCTTTTGTTAAAGTCATACAAAGGTGATGAAATATCAAACTTTGCGTTGTAGTGAGTTGATTTTATCTGTAGAATACCACAAACCAAATCATAAATTAGATCATTAGTAAAATAAGCATTTTCATGACACTTTAAGACTTGCGCTGTTTCCGGGAATTTTGTTCTGTAATCCTCAGATAGATATACAAAAAATGGTATGCGCAAATTTTCAAATCCTATAAACCCAGGCATTCTTTTGCTCTTTACTTCAATACCATGATCAGAAAAATATAGCATAGCTTGTAAATTTAAATTTGTCTTAGCATAAGCATATATTTTTGAAAGAATAAAATCAGTGTAAAGAATAGAATTATCATATTCATCTACAATTTTTTGTTTCCCAGGTCCTTTCCATTTGGCAAATTGCTCTGGGTAACGATTGCGAAAAATAGAATGGCTTCCTTTCAAATGTAGCACTACAAAATTATTTTCCTCGGACTTTACTCTTTTTAAATAGTCTAAAAGCACTTCATCGTGTTGCACTGCAGAATAATCCTGAAGGACCCAACGTGAATTGTCTGTAGTTGCCGCAACTAGGCTTATCTGAGTATCATCATTTCCTATATAGCCTTGGTTACTATACCAGCAAGTTTTTAATCCTATTTTTTTTGCTATGTCTATGAAGGAATAGGCTTCGTAAAAACTTTTTTCATTATACTGATTTTTTTCTGTAAGTGCCATTTCTAGCGTAGGAACAGTTTGTGTCCAAGTAGAATAAGAGTTTGGGAACAAGAAAAAATTAGGATTATCTTTTTGCGCTGAAAGCCATGGGGTAGTTTCTCTATAATAATCTGAAAATACAGGCATATGAAGCCTATTAGCCGATTCTCCAATTATAACTATTATGGTCCCACTCTTCGTTCCCTCAAGAGCACTTTTTACCTGTAAATTTTCATACTTTTCCTTGTAATTTATCTGAAAAGCTTTCGATTTATTGTAATACTCTCTGGCCTCTTTATACATAACACAAAGTCCTGTCCTTTGGTACAGCCCTTTATTCCCCATAAACCACATATAATGTCCTAAAAAAATACAGATTACTAAAAATAAAAGTCCTGTTTTCATAGACACTTCAATTCTGCCAACAAAAAAGTAATTGTAATATGCTAATATTGCTAAAACCCCAATAAACATAAGTCCGCTTAATAAATAATAGTAAAAATACAAATTCTTTAAATACTCTTTAACTTCCTGCCTATGTGTCCGCAAGATTGCTAATATAGCATATAAAGAAATATTTTCATGATAGTAACAATAATAAATTATTTCAGTAAGAGATAAAATAATAACAAGAAACTCCACAAAAATTAAAATAGAAACAAGTAAACTTTTCGGCAGAAAAAGTTGCAAGAATAACTGCAAGCTTGCTAAAAAGGCAATAATGTATAAACCAAAGACAAAATCATAGGTAAAACTAAAGGATATATTTTGTTTACGATTTGTTAAATAGTTTAGAAGTGGAAATGTAGCCATATTAAGCAATCCACACAAAATTATTGGAATAGTACTTTGCACCGGCAAAAAATACAGAGGAATCGCCACTAAAAAAAGAGCGAGAAATACTCGACGCATAAACAAAGTTAAATCAGAATAATCTATGCCTTTACTAAGAAACCAATATGAAAACAGAACAAAAATATAGCCAAAAAACATTTTTTTTAGCAATAACCCCACGACCACCATAAACACCCCTCAACAATTAGCTACGTGAAAGTTGCCTAAAATACAGGCGATTAATATTACTCTGAATGGATAAACTTTATAATAAACGCCATTAAATGTTCTCCAACATTTAATGGCATTTATTTTCCCCTACTGCATTTAAAAAATTATCAGCTTCAAACCATTTTTTCTGGTTTGAAAACCTTGTCAAAATCGGCTTCACTCATTAGCTCTAACTTAATTGTTGCTTCTTTAAGAGATATATTTTCCTTAAATGCCAGCTTAGCAACCTTTGCTGAATTATCATAACCAATATAAGGATTCAATGCCGTCACCAACATTAATGAATTGTGCAAATTATGACGCATCTTATCTTTATCAGCCTTTATGCCAACTGCACAGTTTTTGTTAAAAGAGTTAATAACATCTGCTAACAAGCGTACTGATTGTAGAAAATTGTAAACAGTTACCGGTAAGAAAACATTCAATTGAAAGTTGCCTTGGGATGCTGCCATACCAACAGCTGTATCGTTAGCAATAACCTGCACAGCAACCATGGTAACTGCTTCGCACTGAGTAGGATTAACTTTACCAGGCATTATAGAACTTCCCGGCTCATTGGCAGGGATTGTTATTTCTCCCAAACCATCCCGTGGGCCACTGGCTAACCAACGTACATCATTAGCTATTTTCATCATATTTGCCGCCAAAGCTTTTAATGCTCCATGAGCAAAAACCATATCATCAAGACTCGTTAAAGCGTGGAATTTATTTTTGGCTGTTACAAAAGGAATACCAGTATTTTCTTTCACATAGCCGGCAACAGTAACATCAAAATCCTTAGGAGCATTAAGTCCTGTTCCAACAGCTGTACCACCCAAAGCTAGTTCACACAAACCTTTTTCTGCTAGCATAATATCTTGTTTGCTTTTTTCCAGCATATTGCGCCATCCGGATATTTCTTGGGAAAAAGCAATAGGTACGGCATCCTGTAAATGCGTTCTACCCGTGGTAACTATACCACGATTATCTTTTTCTAATTTTTTAAAAGTGGCTATCAATCCATCAATAGCAGGAAATAACATCTCTCTTATTTCCATAACGGAAGCAATATGCATAGCAGTCGGAAAAGTATCATTGGAGCTTTGCGACATATTGACGTGATCATTGGGGTGCAATAATTTTTCTTTAGCAATTTCATTACCGCGCCCAGCAATAACTTCATTTACGTTCATATTTGACTGAGTCCCACTACCCGTTTGCCACACCGCTAATGGAAAATGTCCCTCCAATTTACCTGCAATTATTTCATCACAAACCTGTGCTATTAATTTACACCTTTTAGCATCTAGTTTTCCCAATTTTTTATTGGCCATAGCAGCCGATTTTTTTAAATAACCAAAAGCTTTGATAATTTCAACAGGCATTTTCTCAATACCAATTTCGAAATTTTCTAGGCTTCTTTCTGTTTGTGCAGCCCAATACTTATCTGCCGGAACCATAATTTCACCCATAGAATCTTTCTCTTTACGATACTTTGTTGCCATAAAATATACCCTCCTCTTCCTATTTGTTACTTTTATTTTTTTGTCTCCCAAACATTATCTTTTATAACGTTATTATAACATTATTTTAATTTTTTTGTTTTATTTCGGACTATTTTAAGTTGTTTTATATTTATTTTTCTATGCGCACTAACCCAAAAGCCCCACTTAAACGGCATCATTAGCTGTTCAAATGGGGCTTTAATTAATATATCATACGTGTGAATCTAAATTAAACTAACCAATTGCCAAAATACTTTAATTCGCATTTTACTTGCGATAGCTCAATTCTTTATCAATATACATAAGCGGTGCCCCTTTTTCTCCAACCATTTTTAACTTTTCAATGATTGCACAAGCACTACTTTCTTCCTCAACCTGCTCAGAAATAAACCATTGTAATAAAACTTGTACCGGATAATCTTTTTCGGCAATCGCTGTCTCATATAGCTTGTTTATGCTGGCAGTAATAAATTTCTCATGTTTCAATACTTCTTCAAAGAGAGCCTTAGGAGAGCCAAATTCGCAGGGTGGCTCTGCAATTGCCCCAAGCTTGACTGTGCCGCCTCTCTCCAAAAGATGATTAAGAAACTTCATAGCATGCTCAATTTCTTCTTGATACTGAACTTTTAGCCATTTAGCAAAACCCGGTAAATTTTCTTTTTCACAATAGGCTGACATAGCCAAATATAAATAAGATGAATAAAACTCTTTCTGAATTTGCGCATTAATAGCGACTTGCATTTCCTCTTTCATAAAATCATCCTCCTCTAAATTAACTTACGCTATAATTATACATTTTTCAATGTACATACAACTATTTATGTGTTTTAAGCTCAGCCGCTGTTAAACCATCTACATAAGCTGTCAATAATTTATCCTCTGCTGCGCAGCTTTGTTTGTAGTACCAATCGCGAACAGCCTCACTTATTTCTTCATCAGTTCCTTCTGCCTTAAAAGGGTAAACAGCAATCAATTTTTCTGTTGTCTTATCTCTTAAACCAATTTTTTCTGCATTGGCTAATTTTTTCATAATAAAATCTCCTTCGTCGTGGCTATATATTTTCACACTTTAATAAACTTATTTTCTTCTAATTCTTTAAAAGCAATATTCAATTCTTCTTTCGTATTCATAACTATGGGTCCTCCCCAAGCGATGGGTTCATGCAATGGAGTGGCTGCCATAAGTAAAAATCTAACTCCCTTTTCAGATGCCTTAACTTTCAAAACATCTCCCTCACCAAATAATACCGCATGCTTTTCTTCAATAGCATTTTTCTGGTCTTGTCCAAAATTACCTGACCCGTAAAATATGTAAATGAACAAAGTCTCTTCATGCGTAACATCTATAGCCCAATCGGCTTCAGCCTCTAGTTCCACATCCAAAAGCAGTGGCTTTATATAATCCCCCTCAACAGCACCTTTATGGTTCTTATATGTTCCACCAATAATATGTATTTTACTATTATTTTCCTTGATTACTGGAATATCTTGATTTGTTATCCCATGGTATTTTGGCGGTACCATCTTATCCTTAGCGGGCAAATTAAGCCACAACTGTACACCAAGCATTCTTTTGCTCACCTGAGGCATCTCTTGATGAATAATGCCTGAACCTGCAGTCATCCACTGACATTCACCATCTAAAATACTGCCCTTATTCCCTAAGCTGTCGCCGTGTTCAATATCACCTTGCAACAAATATGTTATTGTTTCAATACCTCTATGTGGATGCCAAGGAAAGCCTTTTATATAGTCTGCTGGGTTTGATGAATCAAAAGCATCCAGCATAAGAAAAGGATCAAACTCACTTGTATCGTTATGTCCAATGACTCTTACAAGTTTAACACCTGCACCATCTTGTGTATGTATTCCTGCAACAATTTTATTTACAGCCCTTATAGTTTTCATAATAGACATCAACTCATTTCCTATCATTTTTATATGCTATAAATATTAATTCGCCACCCAAGTGCTTTTCTCCTTTTTTTTATCGGAATTTCACAAAAAATAGTATAAAAAAGGAGTGACATGTATTTGTCACTCCCAGCATTAATTAATGGTTCAGTATTCTACTCAAGAACATTCTTGTTCTTTCATTCTTTGGATTAGAAAAAAATTCCTGAGGTGGTGCTTCTTCTAAAATAACTCCCTCATCCATAAAAACAACCCGATCGGCAACCTCACGCGCAAAACCCATTTCATGGGTTACTACTACCATGGTCATGCCATCCCGAGCTAAACCTTTTATTACTTCCAAAACCTCAGAAATCATTTCCGGATCAAGTGCAGACGTAGGTTCATCAAAAAGCATTACCTGAGGATGCATTGCCAAAGCTCTGGCAATGGCTACCCGTTGCTGCTGTCCACCTGATAACTTTGAAGGATAGACAAATGCTTTTTCCGGTAGACCTACTTTTATCAATAAAGCTTTAGCAATTTCTTCTGCTTCAGCACGAGACTTATTTTGTACATGAATAGGTCCAATAGTAACATTGTCTAAAACATTTTTATGATTAAAAAGATTGAATTGTTGAAATACCATTCCAGTTAGTTGGCGAGCCTTGTATAAGTTGGCTTCTGAAGCATGGACTAAAAAGTCATCAATACAAACTTCTCCGCCCTCAATGGTCTCCAGTCCGTTTATTGTTCTTAAAAGCGTGCTCTTACCTGAACCACTTGGGCCAATAATTACGACAACCTCACCTTGTGCTACGGTTAGAGAAACATCCTTTAGTACTTCAAGGGAACCATAATTTTTATAAACATTCTTTAATTTAATCACTTTCAGCCAGCCTTTCTTCCAGTTTTCTCACCGCCAAGGACAAGCCAAATGATAATATGAAGTAAAAGGCAGCGATAGCAAACCATACTTCGAAAGCACGGAAAGTAATAGTAACAATATTTTTGGCTACATAGGTCAAATCTGTAACAGCAATAACCGAAACAAGGGAAGAATCCTTAATCAGAGTAATAAACTGTCCAGCCAAAGGCGGTAAAATCCTTTTAATCGCTTGTGGTAATATAATCAAGCGCATTACCTGCCATTCAGTCATACCAATAGAAAGAGCTGCTTCTCGCTGTCCACGATGGATTGACCTAATCCCAGCTCTAATAATTTCTGTAATATATGCACCGGAAAAAAATGACAGCGCCAATACCGAAGCAACCATGGGACTAAGGTTGAAAAATACTCCTAACCCAAAATAAATAAATAAAATTTGAATTAAAAGTGGCGTGTTTCTTATCCACTCAACATAAATATTACCTATGCTACGCAACAGTAATGATTTAGACGTGCGGCAAAGCGCTCCGCCAACCCCCATAATACTGCCCAAAATAATTGACATAACAGAAATTTTAATGGTCATAAATAGACCATCCATAATCGCAGGTAAATACTCTATTAGAACGCTAAAATCTAAATGTTGCAAAGTTCACAACCTCCAATTATAAGAACTTATTTCTTGGCTGGAACCATATCCCACCACTTCATATCAACAAACCAATAATCATAATTTTTCTTGTATTCTGGACTGGCCTTATATTTTGCCACAAACTTATTTACCGCAGCTACAAGTTCTGGATTGCCCTTAGGAATCGCTATGCCAAGATTTTCCGTTGTGAAAGGCTTAAGTACCGTATATGTTTTCTCAGGATTTCTTTTATTATAAATAGCTACCCAAGGTACTTCATGAATAACTGCAACGGCATTTCCATTCAAAAGTTCAAGACCCGCCATTGCCGAACCATCGAATTTTTTAACGGTTGCGTTCTTAAACATTTTAGTAGCCGTCTGATCAGCCGTTGTCCCCATGGAAACGGCGATAACATTTCCGGTTTTATCTAAATCCTCCCAAGTCTTAACATTAGGATAGTTTTTATTAACCAAAAGTGCCTGCCCAGAAGTAAAGTAAGTGTCGGAAAAATCTACAACCTCTTTGCGCTTATCTGTAACAGTCATACCGGCAATAACAACGTCAACTTTCTTAGCTTGCAAAGCAGGTATTAGACCACTGAAAGCATAGTTTTGGAATTCCACTTTTACGCCTAGTTCCTTTCCCAAAGCATTAGCTACATCAATATCATAACCAACCAATTTGCCATCTTTATCTGCCATTTCAAACGGATAATATCCTGTAGCTGTACCGACGACAATCTTACCATTTTTTTTAATAGTATCTAATGCTGTTTCTTTTTTTGTACTGCCACAACCAGCCATTGCTGTTGCAAACAGACAAAAAGTCAGTACACCTGCAATTTTTTTCATCCAGTTTTTCAAAATAATTCCCCCTGTTTGTTTTTATTGTAAACTAAATTACCCGCTTTGCTCAATGCCTCTTTAAGCACTGTAACCACCTCATAATTTTAACACCATCACCTATAGGGTGTCCAGTAAAAATTAGACTGAAAAAAGATTCTTTACCCTAGAAACATGTGGGCATGCAGACAAATTAAAGAAACCGCAAGCATACTAAGTGCATTAATTAGCTGCTTACGGTTTCATTAACCTATAAAAACAATTTTTCTATGAGTTTAATTTATTCTCTATCCATTAAACTACCTACCAAAGAATAGGCTATTACCTATTACTAAACCGTGCAAGAAATTTTCGAGTCCTTTCTTCTTTAGGATTTTCAATAATATCTCTCGGTTCTCCTGTTTCAACTACTACGCCGCCTTCCATAAAAATCACCTGATCTGCAACATCTCTAGCAAATCCTATTTCATGAGTTACTACGATCATAGTTGAATTTTCTTCTTTCGCAATTTTTTTCATAATCTCAAGCACTTCACCCACTAGCTCTGGGTCAAGAGCTGAGGTTGGTTCATCAAAAAGGATTACTTTTGGATTTAGCGCAAGAGCTCTGGCAATGCCTACACGTTGTTGCTGCCCACCGGAGAGTTGAACAGGATAAAAATGTTCTCGGTTTATCATACCAACTTTTTCTAAATAATATTCTGCTTTTATTAATGCTTCATATCTTCCCATTTTTTGCACTAAAACTAGCCCTTCTTTTACATTTTCCAAGGCAGTCATATTGGCAAAAAGGTTATAATTCTGAAAAACCATTGCTGTGTTACGTCTTACTTCCAGTATTTCTTTTTTTGAAGCCGCGGCCATATCAAAGACTTTATCATCAAGAATCATAGTACCTTTATCTGCCGGCTCCAAGAAATTTATAGAACGTAATAGAGTTGTTTTACCACTACCACTTGGTCCAAGTATCACCGTTACTGAACCCGTGGGAACTTCAATACTAACGCCTTTTAGAACCTCTGTACTGCCAAAAGATTTATGAACATTTTCGAGTTTAATCATTTGCTAGTACCCCTTTTAAAATATGATAAATTATATTCAAGTACAGATGCTAATTTTTCAAAACATATGCTAGTACTCCAATATAGGCAAGCTGTTACTATATAAACTTCTAAGTAGGCATTATTATTTGATGCTAAAACATTGGCCGCTCCAAATAGTTCTATTACCGATATCATAAAAGCAATTGATGTTCCTTTTAAAAGGTTTAAAAATTGGTTAGCCATCATAGGTGTAGCAAAGACAGCAGCTTGCGGCAGAATGATTCTAAAGAAAGCTTGGTTCCATGTCATCCCTATAGATAATGCCGCTTCAGTTTGCCCCACATTTACGGACTGCAAAGCTCCGCGAAAAATTTCCGCAAGATAGGCTCCCGTATGTAAAGTAAGTCCTAAGGCAGCAAAAGCTATTGGAGGTATTCCACTAAGCAGCATAGCTGATTTATTTGTACCGGAAACCGCCATAAGCAAGACAGGAATACCAAAAAACGCAAGGTAAATAAGAATCATTGATGGTAAAGCACGTCCTAGAAGAACATATATATCACCAATTTTCCCTAGGATCGGCACCTTTTTATAACGCAATATTGTAACCATCAGGGCCAACAAACATGACATAATCATAGTCCCTACTGCCAGTCCTAGAGTTATTGGTACATATTTTATAAGATGTTCGAAAATTTCCAGAAGGAAAACAGGATCAAGAAAATTATCCATAATAACAGCTATCCTTTCCGCTTAATTGTTTACGAAACTGTTGAGTTTTTCATTCTGGTACAACGTTCAAGCATCATAGTGCCTAGTTGTACCAAAAAGCACAGACAAATATAAATAACCGCAATATCAATATAAAGTTCTAGATGCCTGTAACTAAATGAACCCATTAACTCTGCACGACGCATCATGTCTACAACACCAACGTTAAAAATAAGGGCTGTACTTTTAAGTGTTGATACCACGTTATTGCCTAAAGCAGGTATCGCCATCCTAAAAGCTTGAGGGATAACCACCCTTGTATATGCACTATATCCTGTCATACCAATAGATTTAGCTGCCTCCATTTGTCCTTTATCAACAGCTAGGATACTGCCACGCATAATTTCTGCAATGTAACCTCCTTCATGCAAGCTCATAACTAAGAAAACATACAATATTCCTGGAATAGAACGCGGATTTTCCATTCCAAAATAATTCAGAACTTGCGGCATTCCAAAACAAATCAAATAAAGTTGTACCAAAAATGGTGTGCCTCTTATAAATGATACATAAACAGCACAAACTTTATCCAATAGTCTAATGGCATTAATACGAGTAAGAGCAATAATGCAGCCTAAAATTATTGCAAAAAATTCTGATACAACTGTTACAAGAATAGTTACGTCAACCATAGACAGCAGCGTTGGAAAAGACTTAATCATATACTCAAAACTAAATATAGTTCCCATGGAAAACCACCTTACAAAAACTTATTTTGTGGCAACAGTAAAATATTTCTTGCATTTATTATTGTATTTACGCTTTTAATTGAGGAACAGAATAATCTTTGCCAAGAATTTTTTCTGATAGTTTCTTCAGAGTGCCATCTGCACGCATTTCTTTAACGGTAGCATCTATTTTGTCGGCAAGAGCTTGCCCTTTTTCACTTTTCTTTAGTGCAAAGAATGTTGGATCACTAGCAATTACAGGACCCACAGCCTTTATATCAAGGCCTAATATTTTTTTGGCATCATCAATAGTAACCTCATATTGCGGTGTTGCATCAGCCCGTCCTGTTATAACAAGATTTGCACATTCAGTGAAGCCCTTATCCGTAAATACAAATTCTATTTTGGGATTAGCAGTTTGATTATACTCTTCTAATTGGCGAGCAACTTCTGAACTTGCCGTCACCGCTACTTTTTTGCCACGCAAATCATCTATGCTGTTAATATTGTTTTCATTACCTCTTACAGCAATCTTGCGACTAGTATAGTTGTTAACCTCTTTGGTCCAAATACTTTTTTCAGCACGTTTTTTATTAAAGGTAATTTGGTTTGCAATAATATCTACCTGTCCAGATTCTAATCCAAGAAAACCAGCATCAACACTCATAGTTTTGAATTCGAATTTAATATCAGGATTTCTTTTTTCAACCTCTTTTAAAATCTCAATATCGTACCCTGTAAGTACCCCTTTGTCATCCACATAGGTAAAAGGACGGAATGTGCCACGAGTAGCAACCACATATGTCTTCTTTTCGACTTTTTTATTGTCTGTTTTTTTCTCAGCCCCGCCGCAACCTGTCATTATAGCCAGAGATGCTACCATAGTTATTGCTACAAGAATTGTCCCTAGTTTTTTCAGATTAAATTTCATCACTTTCACTCTCCTTATTTTATAAAACTATGCTTTTATCTAAAGCGGCCTTAAGCTGCTTAAGAGCTGTTATTAATGTAGCTCTGTTACAAGCAATATTCATTCTCGCATATCCAATACCTGCACTGCCAAAAATATAGCCCTGGTTTAACCAAATTTTTGCTTCAAAAAGCAAAAATTTTTCCAGTTCTTTTGACGTAAACCCATAAGCGGAAAAATCTAACCACAGAAAATAAGTCCCTTGTGGTTTGTGTACAGAAACTTTTGGAAGCTGTGTACGTAAAAAATCTATTGCCAAATCACGATTTCTCTCTAAATATTGCATACATTTATCTTGCCATGCTGCACCATACGAATAGGCTGCTTCGCAGGCAATTAGTGGGAAAGGTCCAGTTCCCGGATAACCAAAATAGGCATGGGCCTTAGCAAAGGCTTCACGAAGTTTCACTGACGGTATTACTATATTAGAATTACGCAATCCGGCAATATTAAAGGTCTTGCTTGCCGCGGTACATATGATGGCGTTGTCGGCAAATTCTTCTGATATTGCAGCATACGAAATGTGCTTAGCATCGGAATATACAATATCACAATGGATTTCATCAACTATTGTAATAACATTATATTTTATGCACAGCTTTCCAATAACTACCAGTTCTTCTTTAGTGAAAACCTTGCCAAGCGGATTATGTGGATTGCACAGGAACATAATTTTGGGTTTATATTTTTTTATTTTTTCCTCTAAATCCAAAAAATCCACTGCATAACTATCCCTCAGCCGCTTTAATGGATTTTCCAATATTTTCCTGCCCATATTATTCGCTACACGATAAAAGGGATGATAGACCGGCGTCTGCATTAATATATAATCACCTGGCATTGTGAAAGCTTCCGTAGCTACATGCAATGCTGGCACAACCCCGGGAATTTGAAAAATAGTTTTAGGATCAATAGTCCAATTGTGACGTGTTTTAAACCAATTAATTAAGGCCTCATTATAGCTTTCAGGAACTGCCGCATATCCGTAAACAAATCCTCCGGCACGCTTTGTGAGTGCTTCTGTAACACAAGGAGCCGTTTTAAAATCCATGTCGGCAATCCACATTGGTATTACGTCGTCTGTTCCGACCAGTTGCTTTTTAAAATTCCATTTTTTAGAAAGTAATCCACTAAAATCCACTGGAATATCAAAATAACTTTCATCATTGTTTGTAAAAGCTGTTGGTATAATACCCTGCACCTCTGATAAATTTGCCATAATCTTACCTCCCTTAAGCCAGTTGTAATGCATACTATTTATATATGAATTATATGATTATAATATTCTTTTCCAAAAGCTGTCAAGTTTTTGTTTTAAAAATCTGCTTTTAACTGCATTTTCTAAAAAACAAAGGCGTTTTAGCACATATTTATGCTAAAACGCCTTTGTTTAGACCAAAAAAATAATAGATACGGATATAAAAAATAAGAAGTCACGGCAAAATATGTCATGACCTCATTGTCTTCTTCAGGTTAATTATATAATTAAAACTTTAACTATGTCTGTATTTTAGCATTACAGAATAGAAATGTCAACATATTTTTCTTATTACAATAAAAAATTATTACAATATTGCGTCTTGAAAAAGCAACAGTTATATGTTAATATTCAATCGATTGATTAAATCGTTTGATTGAATATTTTTTTCTATTGAAAGGAGTTTTTACTATGAAACAAGCTACAAAAGAAACTTTGTTATCAGTAGCCATTGAACTTTTTGCCGAATATGGATATGACAAAGTCTCCATTCGTGATATAGCTGAAAAAGCCAAAGCAAATAGTTCAATGATTTCTTATTATTTTGGCAGCAAACAAAATCTTTATGATGCGGCGTTAGAAAAACAAGCAGGAAACTTGCAAGAATTCCTCTCTCCTTCAACAGTTGCACTTAGTCCCCAAAAAATCTTGCAATTATATGCGGATACTTTACAGGAAATACATGAAAAAAACCCTACCCTTATGAAATTCATTTGTTGGGAATTCAAAACTCCCTCTGCGCACCCTGAAACTTTTATTAAACAAAGGCTAAAAAGAGTCTATGAGCTTATTTCCCAAGCTATTTCTCGCGGTATTGACGATGGCTCTTTTAGGGAAGATTTAGATATTCATTCAACAGCAATTGTACTGGCTGGTATAGTTAATTTTTACTATATAAGCCGCGACCTGCGAACGAGAATAAGCAGTGTCGCAGATAATGACGAATGCTATATGAAACAGGCAATGAAAATATTTTTCGACGGAATTAAGAGGAGACAATTATGAAGAAAAAGTTGCGTTTATTTTTACTTTTTGCTTTGCTAACCAGTCTCGTTATATTTGCTATTTTGGAATATCAAAAACAAAAACAGTCGGAAAAAGTTTTTACCGGCACCATTGAAGTTACCAAGGCAGATATAATGCCTAAAACCAGCGGTTATTTAGAAACCCTTTCAGTCAAAGAAGGTGACTTCGTACACAAAGGACAGCTGGCAGCAAAACTTGACCGCAAAGACTTAAAAGCAGAACTAATGCGAGATACTGCAGCGTATAAGAAAGCACAAGCGCAACTTCTCGAATTAGAAAATGGTGCTCGCCCCCAAGAATTACGTGATGCAGCAGCCAAAACCTATTCTGCACAAACTTCCTATGACAAGGCCCTACGGGATTTCGAACGGGCTAGTTCTCTGTATAATAATAATGCAGTTTCTAGGCAATATTTAGATGATGCTGCTGCCAATAAAGATACTTCCCTTGCCCTATTGCAAAGCGCTAAAGAACAAGAAAGCCTCCTACACTCAGGAACACGTATTGAACAAGTTCTCGCTGCCAAAGAAGAGCTTAACCGCACTAAAGCTGTTTTAGCAATATCCAACTCTTTGGTCTCTGATCTTAATGTATATGCTCCACTGGATGGCGTAATTCTAACAAAGAACTATGAACAGGGAGAATATGTTGCCGCTGGTACTCCAATTGCTACTATAGCAGATTTATCAGACTGTTGGGTTAAAGTATATATTCCTTCCACTGAGCTTGGTAAAATAAAAATTGGAACAAAAGCCAGCCTTTCTATTGATTCCCTTCCCAGTCGAACTTTTACCGGTTATGTACGTGAAATAAGCGACAATGCAGAATACACCCCCAGACAGAGTATAACAAAAAATGAGCGAGCCAACATGGTCTTCGGGGTGAAAGTTTATATGGACAATGTTGAAAAAATAATGAAACCCGGCATGCCTATGGATGTGATTTTTGATGAATAAAGATGATATAGTTATAGAAACTAAAAATCTTACTTGCAGATTTGGCAATATTACTGCCGTTGACAATCTTAGTCTTCAAATTCCTCGTGGTTCCATTTACGGATTTATTGGCTCCAATGGTTCAGGAAAATCAACAACTATTCGCATGCTATGCGGGCTCTTACGCCCTACAGAGGGGCAAGCTGTAGTTCTTGGCTATAACACAGCCTTAGAACCGGAAAATGTCAAAAAACATATTGGTTATATGTCACAAAAATTTAGTCTTTACCATGACCTCACCTCTATGGAGAATTTGTCATTTTATGCCGGGCTTTACGGATTAACAGGAGCTGCTAAAATCAGACGCATTGAAGAGATAATAGACCTTATGCAATTATCGGAGAAACGAACCAGCCTAGCCGGAGACCTTTCAGGTGGCACAAAGCAACGGTTGGCTCTTGGCTGTGCTATTTTGCATAATCCGGAAATTCTTATTTTGGATGAACCTACTTCTGCTGTTGACCCTACTTCCCGTCGCATGTTCTGGAACCTGCTGCCTAAGCTCGCACAAGAAAACACTACTATCCTCGTAACTACTCACTTTATGGATGAAGCTGAACATTGTGACATAATTGGTTTCCTGAAAAATGGTTGTATGATTGCCGAAGGTTCTCCTAAGAAACTTAAGGATGAGCTGCCAATTAAAACCATTATTATGGAATATGAAACTCCTCTAGCGGCTTTACAAGATTTAAATACCTCAGGGATTAATTATCTGGATGCCTACGTTTTTGGGCAAAAATTGCATGTGCTTTTACCAAAATCAGAATCTCCCGGTATTTTAAAAAACTATATGCCTGCAGATTTGACTATGGAAGATATTTTTGTTTATTATGATAAACAGCAAAGTGGAAAGGATAAAAGCAAATGACACGTTTGAAGGCAATACTTATCAAGGAATTCATTCAAATGAAACGAGATTCTGTAATCCTTGGCATTATGCTTCTTCTGCCTATTGTGCAACTCCTACTCTTTGGTTTTGCTATACATACTGACATCAAGCATCAAAACACTGTGGTTTTTGATCAATCACTTACCCAGGAAAGCCGTGAGCTCATTTCCAGTTTTTCTGCCAGTGAATATTTTGACATTACCTATGTCGCTCAAAGTTTTGCTCAAGTTAACAAACTGGTTGATAGTGGCAAAGCTAAGGTAGGAATAATTATCCCCCCTGATTTAACAGCTAACCTTAAGCATCAAAAACCAACCCCAATTCAAGTTATTGTTGACGCTTCTGATTCCACTTCTGCATCCTCGGCAATTTCAGCAGCAGTAAGCATCGGCCAGCTTAAATCCAAAGAAATATTTTTGCAGCGTCATGCTATTGCTGAAAACACTTTGAATTTATATGACATGCGTATCCGTGCCTGGTATAATTCTGACTTTGTAACTGCCTATTATATGCTACCCGGTATATTAGGAATTATTTTAACCATGACCATGGTTATGATAACATCAATGGCCATCGTTCGAGAAAGAGAAAGAGGCACTTTAGAACAGCTCCTTGTTACCCCATTAAAACCTTGGGAACTGCTGCTTGGGAAAATTATTCCGTATATTTTAGTAGGTTATGTGCAAACAACAGTGGCAATATTAATTGGTCTGTCAGTTTTCTCCTTACCTATGCGAGGAAGCTTTTTTCTGTTATACGCACTTACAACTTTTTTCATTATTGCTTCACTTACCTTAGGTCTTGTTATATCTAATATATCTCGCACACAGATGCAAGCTATGCAGATGTCGTTTTTCATTTTTATGCCCAGCGTCCTTCTCTCCGGATTTATTTTTCCGCGCGAAGCTATGCCTAAATTTTTTTACTTAGTAAGCAGCCTGCTGCCTATGACCTACTATATGGAAATAATTCGTGGAATTGTTTTGCGCGGAAATAATCTTGCTACCCTTTGGGGACAAGTTCTAGCACTAATTATTTTTATACTGGTAACTTTTGCTATTGCTATAAAAAAGTTTTCCAGAACCATGAATTAAAAAAGCCGTTTCCTCAAATAGCAGGAAACGGCTTTTGACACTCATTAACTTAATTATTCTTCTTGTTTTTTCATAATAGTAGCTCTGGCAAACAAAACTACGCAAACAACAGCAAATACAATGCCCGCAGGGTAAGTAATAGTAGTAGACAATTTAAATCCCTCATCAGCCTGTAAAATATAGGTAGATGTTACTACCGACATAAAAGTTGCCGGTATCGCAGCGACTAAATATTTACTGGTTCCAGGGAATTTTCTAAACAGATAAACAGCACCTGACCAAAGGACAATCATAGCTAAAGTCTGATTGGTCCAAGAAAAATATCTCCAAATAATATCAAACTTAATTTGTGAAAGAAAGGCACCAACAAGAAGTAATGGCACAGCAACTGCCAAACGTTTATGAGTATTTTTTTGGTCAATTTTAAACCAGTCAGCAATAGTAAGACGTGCAGAACGAAATGCCGTATCTCCGGAAGTAATAGGGCAAGCAATAACGCCCAACATAGCCAAGGCAGAACCAATACCTGTACCCATATAGCCAAGACATATATCATAAACCGCACCGCCGGGGCCACCGGTTTTCAAAGCTGCAGCCAATCCTGCGCTGCCATCATAGAAAGTACAGCCTGCTGCTGCCCAAATTAATGCGATTATGCCTTCTGCCACCATTGCACCATAAAATACAGGCCGTCCATGACGCTCATTTGTAAGACAGCGTGCCATAAGTGGAGACTGGGTAGAATGAAAGCCGGAAATAGCTCCGCAAGCAACAGTAATAAACATTAATGGCCAAATAGGAAGTGGTGGTACTGCTGGGTGCATATTCGTTAGAACCATATTTGGCATAATATGCCCCCCAACTCCACTTAACATACCCAGAGCAATCCCAACAGCCATAACGATTAGACATATACCAAACAACGGGTATATACGACCAATAATTTTATCAATCGGCAGAATAGTAGCCAAAAAGTAATAAACTAGAACTATAACCAACCAAGGCATAACTGCCCAACCTGTAAGTTTTGCCAGCAACATCGCTGGTCCGGTGGCAAATACCGTACCTACAAGTACAAGCAAAATAACTGAAAAGACACGCATAATCATCAACATTTTGGGGCCTAAATAAATTCCTATGATTTCTGAAATAGACTTGCCATCTTCTCTCAAAGATATCATCCCGGAAAGATAGTCATGAACACCCCCGGCAAAAATAGTACCAAAAACAATCCAAAGATAAACACTCGGCCCCCATAACGCCCCGGCAATTGCACCAAAAATAGGGCCAAGGCCGGCAATATTCAAAAGCTGAATCATGAAAATTTTCCACGTTGGCATTGGAATATAATCTACCCCATCCTCAAACTTAAATGCCGGTGTTTCAGCGTCCGTTGGCCCAAACATCTTGTCAACAATCTTACCATAAATAAGATAACCCAGAATAAGTGCCAGTAATGCAATTAAAAATGTAGACATTTTGCATAACACCTCCATATTTTTAGCGCTTTATGCGCAATTGCCCTTAGCCATATAATCTTTTGAATTTTCTGAGCATTTCTCTTCTCGTAAAAATAGTATTGCTTTTTTACAGTTATGTCAAGAAAATATCATATAGTTTACACTAAACATTAAAACAAATCTTTTTAGCACAACATAATAACACAATAAAAGCCTTGCAACTTAAATTGCAAGGCTTTTATTGTGTTATTTATTTAGAATTTGTAACCTAATGTTATTTGAGCATAGTCTCCATGCAAACGATTACTCTGATGTACATCATGAAGCCATTTAGCTATAACAGAGACCTTTCCTTTTCCAGCTGGCGGAGTCCAAAGAATAGCAGGTCCTACCCCTAAGGATCCACCTCGGAAACCTCCAAGCTTTGCGCCTCTTCCACTATCATCGGATACCTGTCTATAGTAGTAACTATGTATTCCTGCGGCAAAATTTTTCGTAAAATATTTGTTCATAGCCAAATCGACGTGGAATTCACTTCCTGATTTATAATCAGTTTCTGTATTCTTTGTATTAAACATAATACCTGGTGTAAGTGTGATCTCCGTTTTTCTCTTCAAATTAAGCCAACTTATAGCAACTGATGTATCAAATGCCCAGTAGTTACGACCTGTATTGGAAAGATTCCCGGTACTATAAGCCCCGGTTGGAACAAAAATAGATTCCGTAAGCTTATAACGAACTTTCCCTTTACCATAATACAGAGCTGCAGACACAATTGAATCTCCAATATTAGTATCAGTGTCCGAAACACTAATTGTATTAACTTTTGCATTTAAATCAGTATGTCCTATAGGAACAAGACCACCAACTTGCAATTTTCCGCCAAGCACAGGTTTATTAAAAGTATAAAACCCACCGACATAATTATAAAAAGCATTGGCGTGCAAATCTAAATTAACTTTTCCCCTTAAGACTGCTTTTTGTGCTTTACCACTATAAAATAACATTTCATTAACAAACATAAAACCAGGCGTCGGTGCTACGGAGGTAGCAAAGGTAGTTGCAGAACCCGGAAAGTAATAGCTTGATGCTCCTTCAGTAGCAAATGCAATATTTGGTTGGATAATCCAGCAACACATAAGTAATTTCCCTGCAAAAATTATTCGTTTCATGTTTTTACCCCTTTTTCATCTAAACTTTGTTCTTCCTCAATAGCCCCATTTTAATGTGAACAAACATGTACATTTACCATAATTAAAATTACAGAGGCAGCAAAGTAGGCAATATTTTTTTAATTATAGCATATATTCTAACAACACGATAATTCAACTGCAAATATTTAAGCAGTAGTTTGTAAGTATGCCTGTCTCTTTAAATCCAGCAAATACTGATTACAACTAGTCTAACGTTATATTGACACTGCATTTAAATAGTGCTAATATTCAGACATATAGTAAACAAGGGGGGTAAGTATATGTATAATTATTCCAAAAAAGTTTTGTCTTCTTTGTGCCTTTTAAGCATTTTATCCACTTTTTCACTTTTTTCAAATTCAGAAGTATCTGCCTGTAGTCGTGTCCTTTCAGCCAATAATGGACAGGCTGTAATCTCGGCAAGAAACATGGACTGGCCAGAGCGAACAGATTTAGCTTTATGGTTCCTACCACGTGGTATTGAACGCACCGGCTTACAAGAAGGTAATTCCCTAGCATGGACGGCTAAATACAGTAGTATTGTCGCCGCTTCTACTGCCCAAGGAAGGTCTTTTGCTTCTGACGGGATAAATGAAAAGGGGTTGGCTGCAAATTTACTTTGGCTTAACGAAAGTGATTATGGTAAGAGAGATGAGAAACTTCCCGGCGTATCAATAGCTTTGTGGGCACAATACGTTCTTGACAATTATTCTACTGTCGCTGAAGCAGTGCAAGATGCCCGAGAACATAACTACCAGATTGTTGCGGCAACTGTTCCTATGTATATTCCTACACAAGGAACAACAATCACAAGTGCCTCGCTACATTTGGCTTTGGCAGACAAAACCGGTGACTCTGCAATTATTGAGTATATAAATGGCAAACCCGTTATTTACCATGATCGGAATTATACAATTATGACTAATTCACCTACATTCGAAAAACAACAAGAAAATCTTAAACAATATCAAGGATTCGGGGGCAATAAACCGATTCCGGGAACATCGTCGGCTCAAGATAGATTTGTACGTGCTTCTTACTACATGAAAAATTTACCTAAACCAAATAATTTAAAAGAAGCTCTTGCTTATGTTTTTAGTGTGACTAGAAATGCATCTCAGCCTTTCATAGTTTCTGTTGATCCTAAAAACCCCTACACCTCCGCAACAATTTGGCGTTCTGTAGCAGATTTGACTAATGGTTATTATTACTATGAATCCACTATAAGCCCGTATATATTATGGTTAGATTTTAGCCAATTCAACTCAGAAGCCGGCAGCCCTGCATTAAAACTTGATTTAAGCGACAACCAGGACTATAACGGAAATATTTCCAAATTGCTTAAACCGGCAGATCCCGGAGAACTAAAAGCTCCTAAATTTCAATAATCTTGCCAAAATCCTCATCATTGTCTTATAATATGCGCACAAAGAAAGCCTATGACAACCGTAAAACGGTTATCATAGGCTTTAGTGTATTTTTACTTTATCATTTTGTTGACAGCAAATCATTGACAACTGCGCCTGCAATTAATAGACCAACTGTACCCGGAACAAAGGAAATACTTCCCGGAACACTGCGCTTTTCTAAGCAGTGCTTGGCAGAACCTGGTGGACATATACAATTCTTGCTACAATCGCTTTCTGTTTCATATATCTGTGGACAAGGATTTTCTTGAGAATATACTACCTTTAAGCGTTCTATTCCCAGTTTTCTTAGTTCTCTGCGCATTACTTTAGCCAATGGACAAACTGACGTTTCAAATAAATCGGCCACCCGGAATCGGCCCGGATCTAATTTGTTACCAGCCCCCATAGCGCTAATAACCGGAATTCCCTTTTTAAATCCTTGAACTGCCAAATCAATTTTTGCGGTTACTGTATCTAACGCATCTACTATGTAATCATAGTCATCCTTAATCAAATTTTCAGCTTGATCAGGCAAATAGAAAGATGGCAATGCCTCAATTTCGGCTCTTGGATTAATTTCTAACATACGTTGTCGCATAGCATCAACTTTTAGCTGACCGATTGTTTTTATAGTTGCATGCAATTGACGATTGATATTAGTCAAACAAATTGTATCATCGTCCACTAATACAAATTTACCTATCCCCGCACGCACTAGTGCTTCAGCTACATAACTGCCAACACCGCCAATGCCGAAAATAGCAATTTTTGCAGCAGCTAGCTTATTTAATCCTTGTTCTCCTATAATCATCTCTGTACGCGAAAATGCATGCAATATTTATATCCTCCTAGTTTCTACGTAAAACCTGTCGTCAAGGTACTATTTTTTCAAAATGAGTTCCCTGCGCAAAGCTGCCTTTTCCTTAATACTCATCTTGCTATAGCCTGGAGCTAAAGCACTTTCCCAATCCCCATAAACAGCATTGGGTAAAACAATTATTTTTGTTCCAAAATCTTTTTTATGTGCATCAATAAGAGCTTGACGATCTTTTGCGTTTTTACCGAAAGTTCCAATACCCCAATCTCCTGCGCAATCTCCCATATATAATATAACATTATAATTTTTAGCTATTTTATCGAAGCGCGCCTGCTTATCCTGAGTATTTGTGGCTAAAAATAAATGTTTCTCATCTAACATAGGAAATTTTAATTTTTTTAAATTATTCATTGTATTTTTTAACATTGTAGACTCATAGCGATTGGTAACATAGAAAGGTTCAATACCTTTATTTGCTAACCTTTGGAGCAACTCAACTGCTCCAGGCATTGCGGGTGCGTTTTCCAGTGTATCATTGCTGGGTTTCAACTCGTTAATTTCTTTTCCTGACGCAACCCATTCTGCCAACATTCTATTATTGTCGATTACCGTTTCATCCAAATCCAGAATAATAGCTAAAGGCTTATCTCCCGGTTTTGCTTCCTTTAATGCTTTATCAGCAGCCATGTTTACCATATTATAAGCTTGATAATACAACGCTCTATGCTCTGCAGCATATTGCTGATACAAGACCGCCATAATTCTTTGTTCATGATTTCCTGAATCAACACCATTACTTATTTCTGCCGCAAAGGTAGAATTAATAGGCTGAAACGACAAAACAAAAACCATTGCTAATAGAAAAAACTTTTTCCGCATTCCCATTTTAACAACTCCCTTATTATTATATGTAAAATTTATCATAGATAATAAGTTCTGTCAAAATAAAACTAGCGCTGACCAAATTTAATAAAGTTTTTACTCCATTATACAATTCAACTATCTCGTCAAAATCATCCGCTTATTAAATACTTTGTGCATTGAACAATTTACGTTCTTTTAAATATGCCTAAAGGCTTTCCTAATGGCCAAAACTGTCTTCCGAAGAAATTGTTTAGGAAAATTGCACTAGCACCATATAACGACAATAGCGAAACCATAACTTCAGCATATGCCGCCATGAAAAATGCCCAATGCCCTCCAAGACCTAGTGCATCCAAAGCTAATCCCAACAATAGTACATCAATAAATATCATATCAAAGAATAAAAATTTATTTGCTTCCATAGCTGCGATTGTGCCAACACAAGCAAACAAAAAATATCCTAAAAATGCGAAACCTAAAGCTTTGGGGTCTGTACCTGCAGCCAATGCTGCACCAAAACAACCTGCCTTAATCATCCAACTCATCGCTACTCCCGCCCAGAAAAATCCGAAAGCACCAAAAATTGTTGCACCAAAAATATTTTTGTGATAAAAATCGAAATATGCTGCAACTAATTGGGCAAATGAACCCATGAAAAGAGCCCAAGGAATAACCCAAGAAACCCCTTCCACTATACCAAGTTTTTGTGCAGACGCAACCATTGTCACTATGGCTAATCCTAATAGACCTAAAGGCGTAGGATCTGCCACCGCGATTTGAACATTCTGTCCGGAATTGTTTGTACTCATTGACACTTCTCCTTTTAATTGCAAGTATTTTACTAGCAATTAAATCTTAACTTAATAATAATGTATTTGTCAATGCAACTTCCACATATTTTCAGACAATTCAAAAAGTATTTTTTGTGGCAGTATTTCATGAAAACACTACAAGCATTACAGGTAACCACATATATTTAACAATGGTATAGTTGTACAATTCATATTGTTGGTTTTTTCATAGCTTTCCTAATAAGTACAGCCGCAATATTAGCCTCTTTTTCGTCATAGTATTTATTATATTTATCTAAAAAACCATGGTGTGCCGCCAAACTAAAAACTGTAATATTTTTCTTATTTTTAAAGTCGCTAACTACTTCTTGAACATTAAAAGAATCATATTCTGCAAAAAGCAAAAGGACCTGGCAGCACGGCTCAACCTGTAAATAGTCCCTTATACGAGACCCATAACAACATATTATGCCATCTGCTAATGATGTTGCGCTGCATAGCCAAGCAATAGTAGCCCCAACACTAAATCCAAGTACAAAAACTTTTTTATAAAAAAGTTTTAAGTGTTTTATTTGTTCTTCAATTTTTTTATAAACATCAAAACCGACTTCATTAAAAAAATAAGCGTAGGCACTTGAGCTCTCTTCATAAGGGAAGTTCTCTTTGCCAAGCAGTTGAGGACAGAATACATCAAATCCATCATTATGATACTGTATGCATACCTCTTCAATAAATCGATTTATACCATATATCTCGTGCAGGATAATTATTGCAGCTTCATTGCCATTTTTATACTCTTTCATGCAAGACTCCAGCTCCTTCTGATAATTCATTATTTATAATACCGGCTATTTAATAGTCTTTTATAAGACCGCTGCTCCATGTTATTATTTTATCAGAATATAAGCTTAAGGCTTCATCATCAATTTTTCTTATGCGTTCTCGCTCTATACAGATTTCAAGTATTTCTTTATCAATTCCTTTTAGCTTACTTACTAGTTCAGATTTACTGCTTACATATTGTTTTTTTCATAAAAATATTTGGCCTGTAAAACGAAAAAAGCTGACTTGTAAAGTGCCGCTAAAATTTCCCTACTGTCTTCATAAATAAAATTATGACAACCAGCATGGTATAAATTACATGCACCTATTTTTATAGCACATTTAATATCTTGTTCACCAATAAGAGGTAGCAAATAATCTATATTGCCATAAATAGGTTTTGTATCATAATAAAATTGAAACAGATCTGCTTTTTCCCACCCCATTATTTCTCTTTTCCCGGAAATAAATCCACAAACTTTTTCTTTATAAGGCATCTGCGCAATTATATTTTTATATTTTTTTAAATCTTCTATAGTTAGCGTCATTAAGATAACAACTACATCTATATCACTGCTCGCAGTAGCTTCATTTCGTTGATAGCTGCCCTGCAACCCAATAAATATAACTTGGTCTACAAATTCATTTTTAATTTTTATTGCAAATTCATCTAACCAAGTATCTATTGAAAAAATCATATTCTACCTCCCATAGTATTTATATTTTCAGCATTTCTCTGGCGTATATGTTTAAAAATAGCTTTAATACATCATAGTTAAACGACTTTAATTCCCAGTAATAAGGCCAAATCCACGGCTTGCATTGCATTAACCTTAAGTCCCTTTAGCTCATAATATGTGTCCGAAACCATGAGTCCTTCAATGTCGCAGCTAGATAGATTTATTCCATTTAAGACCGTTTTAAAAAAATCTACCCGTTTAAGATTTGTATTACTAAATAAAACACTGCGAAACTTTGCTTCAGCTAAACAAGCTTCCGGCAATTCACACTTAGTTATTTTTGCAGCCTCCCATAATGAATTAATAAAATTTCCATAATGAAACTTGGATTCTGCTAATTCAAAATTTTTGAATGTACATGACTTAAAGTTGCTATTACTTCCCTTACTACCAACTATTTTAGAAGCTTTCCAATATCCTGCGGTGAAGTTACACCCAGATAAGTCACACTCCTCAAAGACACTATTATAAAAAGCTGCTTTTTCAAATAAGCAGTTGATGAGCCTGCATTTACGAAATATAACATTTTCAAATTTTATCTGGCTCATATCAAAGTTTTCCCTATCTTCTTTTTCAAATATACCATTAAATACGCGGTCATCTTCACCTCTAGCTTTCATGATAACTTCTTCCAGCATAACAAAAACCTCCTTTGCGTGTAGTTTTATTATACTACACGCAAAGGAGGTTTTGCCTGACAACCCTATATTATCTAATAAACGATGCCTGTTTTTCAGCTTTATTTTTCCCTAACCAACTTTTTTATATACTTTACTTTGGGTTGCTCTTATTTAAATATTTTTTTAGCCACTGCCTGAAAAAATCTAACTGTTCCGGTGTATGAAAATAATGCTCCCCATGCTCCATTATTTCCATGCCGCAGTTAAATTTTTTGGAAAAAGCAGATAAAACATCAATTTCACATATATTATCATCTTTTCCGTAAAGGATGTTAGTAGGACTATTCCACTGCTCAATGGGATTTTCTTGTACGTAACAATAATAATCCCAATATAATTTGTTTCCTGTTGGCGTTGCTACTTCTTGCTCCGACTTTAATTGCTCACAACTTACATGAAACCATTTCATCATATTATCAATAATACGGCTCATATCCACCACAGGTGACAAAAACAAACTTTGTTTTAACTGCACATCCTTATAAGCAAGCAAGCTGAAATATGCCCCTATGCTGCAAGCAAACAAACTAATCTCATTTGAGTTTTTTTGGGCAGCCTCCATTATTTTGCCAAGTTCTTGGACACAATTTTGCACCTTACACAACTCAGGGGCTGCTTTTCTATCACCATGTTCCGGCAAATCAAAACTCAGAACCTGATATCCCTCTAATATTGCTTCCTCAGCTAATATTTCAATTGGTATGTCGCTTTTACTTGACATATTTCCATGCACGGCAACAATTATTTTATTACTTTTTTTGCCCCAAATTATAGCTGGTATATTTTCAATTAATAAATTTTGTTTAAACATTAATAATACATCCTTCTATTTCTAACATTAGCAGCCTAAACTTATTTTACAACATTTACCTAAACCATAAAAGCACAAAAATAGAATTTAAATTATTACCTCTATTTTTGTGCTTTAGAAACTAAACGTAATCATCTTTCTACTCTAACCGGTATATAAATCAAACACCTAACGGGTTTTCCTCTAGCGTCAATAGCCGGATTAAAACGCCAATTTATACAATGATCTATGGCAGCACCATCAAGAACATGATTACCACAAGAACCTGCTATAGAAGTATATTCGGGTTTTCCATCTACCCCAACCAGCACACACACCAATACAGTTCCACTGCTGCCATCACCACCGGAAGGATATGGGACAGGCGAACCGCTTAATAGTTTAGGTGACACTGCCGGTGCGTTAACAATTGCGGCTTTAAGTTTATTTTTTATTGCATTTGCCGTATTCGGTATTTTAATTTCCTCGGTATTTACAACAACTTGTTTAAACTGTTCTTCACTGCATAAGATCATTTCAAAATTTGCATCATACTCTTGTTTTACTAAGCTAGTCCCTTGCTTTGCCTGCATGAGGTCTACATTTTCAATATAATCCATTGTTTCAAAAACTTCACTATTTGATGAATCATAACAATAAGTAGCCGTAGTGCTAACAACGAAAAATACCATTAAATGTATAAATAATGAGCAGACAATAGCGTACCAATTCCTTTTGTCTGTGCCTAGCATATTCTAATACCTCGTTTCAGCAGCTAATGCTACTCTTTTCACCCCAGCTTGTTTTAAGCTTTCGATAACATCCGAAAAATCATTATATGTGCTTTTCATATCTGTACGAACAAGTATTAAAACATTTGGATTCGCAGACAAAGCAGCCTTTGCACATTTTCCTACGATTGCTCTTTCTATCTTTTCTCCACCAACAAATATCCCACCTTGTTCATCAATAGAAATAACCAAACTTGTTTCACTAATAAGCTTAGTATCATGCATACTACTAAGGTTAACTGGCACTGTACTCATATTAGTCATGTTCATGGTGCTTAGCATAAAGAAAACAAGCAGGAAAAACATAATATCAATCATGGGTATAACGATTATTTCAGGTGAGTTTTTTATTTGATTATTAAATCGCATTTTTATCACCGCATTTTCTTGCTGTCGCTATTTCACTAACATTGGTATTAAAACATTAATTGTTTACGGTTAGTAAATTTAAACAGCACAATTCCAACTTTCTATTAAGAGTTGTAATACGATATTTTAGATAATGGTGCAGCACCAGTGTAATTATAGCTACTATTAAGCCAAATGCAGTAGCAATCAAGGCCTCCCCTATACCAGAAGTAATAGCGAACGGCTGACTTCCACGCAATGAAAAAACATTGAAGGAAGAAATCATACCGAATATTGTTCCTAATAATCCCAAAAGTGGTGCTAACGTAACTATCATGCTCAAAAAATTCAACTTTTTCTCATATGCGAGCATCAAAATGCTAACCTTCGTTTCTAAGGCTTGGATTTTACCAATCTTATCTTGATGCAAATTTAAATAATAGTTTGTAACTTCTTCTACATCTCCCTTAGGCTTATCTGTTAAGTCAAGTGCCGCTTGTATATCTCCCTTAATCAAACACTGATTCAACATATTTGTCTCTTCCTCAGATGTGTTTTTTTCTCTAAAAAATAATATTCTTTCAACAGTTATGGCAATAGCACAAAAAGAACAGAAAACTAATGGGTACATTATTATTCCACCTTTTTGAAAAAGGCTCATCAAATTCTCCATAATTTCACCTCCAGAAAACTTTTACAACAAATTTCACCTGTTTTTACACAAATTCAAAACCATTTCAAAGAGTTCAGCAAACTTCAATGGTTTCTTTAAAAAATCATTAATACCGGATTCTACGCAATAGTGTTTTTCTTCCTGTGTAAGCATTTCTCCAAACCCAATTATAGGAATCATACTAGAAAACGGCCGAGTACTCCGGCGTATTTTTTTTGCCGTTCCCACGCCCTCTATTCCGTTTAAACCCAAATTAATTAAAATACAGTCAAATATACCGTCTCCACTATTTTCGAAAAGCTCCAAAGCCTTTGACTCATTGTCTGCTAGATAAACTTTAGCCCCTTTTTGCTCCAATAACTTACGGGCAACTAAAATGGATAATGGCTCTTTTTCAACAAACAAAATCTTCATACCTACAATGCTTTTGCTGCTATCCTCCAAAACATCAGTAGTCTCGTTTTTATTTTTAGTTAATAAAAGTACTAAGTCAACAATAACAGTTGTACCCATGCCCACTTCACTTTTAACAAAAATAGTTCCTCCTAGTTCATCAACAATTCCTTTAGCAATAGCCATACCAAGGCCTGAGCTCTCACTTTTGCACTTACCATCAACACTGCAATAAAAAGGGGTAAATATATTATTCAAAAGTTCTGGTTTAATCCCTGGCCCATTATCTTTTACCACAAACCTATAAACACCTTTTTCATTGCTTTCGGATGGTAATTCATAAAGTTTTAAGGTTATATTCCCACCCTTAGCCGTGTACCTAAAAGCATTGTCCAAAATATTTGCCAAAATACGACTAATAGCTTTTATATCACTAAAACAATTATCATGAAAAATTTGCTGCTCTATTACAAAATTCTGCTTATTTAGCATATAGCAATGTTTGAATTTGCTTTTAAGCTTATAGACCACGTCAGTAAGTAAAAACTTACTATTAACAATCTGCATCTTCTTACTTTCTAGATTACTTATATCCATAATATCGTTTACAATTTCCGTTAATTGTGTAACGTACATCCTTGCTTCCTCTAACTGTCCCTTAACTATTTCATTTTCACTTTTATCAATAGCAGTTTTAATACATGCTGTTATATTCTTAAAAGGCATCCTCATTTCATGACTTATAGAAGATAAATAATCAGTCTTAATAACATTTATATTTGTCGCTGCCAAAAGCGCCTCTACAAGGAGTTTTTGTTGTTCTACAACATTAGTTATATCTACCTCAGTCCACAGTACCATGCCATAAATTTTATCAAAATTAGCATAACGAAGTTTCTTCTTTTTTATCTCGTTATTTACTCCTATAACTTCTACAGAAAATTCATAAATATCGCATTCTTTCAATTTACTGCGGACATTACTTATGAGCATTTTTTCCATAATATTTTTACGTTCTTCCGCAATAATAAATGTTTTTACATATTCTGCAGCTACTTCGTCATAACTAAACTCCCTACCTATAATCCTGCTAAATCGGGGATCCTTTTGGGCATATAGTTTAGTTTTTTCAGTTGAAAGGTTAATATAGGCAATCATATCATAGTCATAATGGACAGCTGTATTAATAATTTCCTGCATCATTTTTGTCTCATTAATATCATATGTATATAAAAATCCTGTCAAATCACCGCTTTGAGGATCCTTCATAAGTTGGATTGTAGAACGAGCCCACATTATATATTTACCATTTCTTGAATAACGTCGATAATCAATTGATTTAATCGTAATACCTGAATCATAAGACTTACACAAATTATCTGGTTTTAACATATCAGCGAATTCACATCTCTTAGAAAGATCAACAACCGTTGGTAAAACTCTTTCTGTAAATTCAGTTACCGGCTGCCCCGGTACAATAGTGGGTACGGGAAAACCATGGGGGTCATGATCTACAACAGTTCCCTTGGTAACATTAAATACCAAATATGCCATAAAATCTAAGTCCACGCGACAGCGTCTTTGAAGTTCTTTTTTATAGCGTTCATCTGCTAACTCGCGAGCACGTTTTTCCTCTGTAGTATCGGTCATATAGGTAATGTAGGCGGGACGCCCCAGCCATTTCATCATGCAGACACGAACCTGTACCGTTTTATTTATGAAGGGAATATAAACTTCTGCCTTGTTATTATCCGTATGTGTTATAAAAAGTTTGCAAAATTTACAGGGATGGGTCCTGTTGCAAAAAAACTCATAGCACTTCTTCCCTGTATAAATTTTACTAGCGCAATTCATTAACTGCATAGCTGCTCTATTTGTGTAAAACAAATTATAATTTACAGCATCGACCACATAAATCGCAGTAATGGTACCGTCTAAAAGATTCCCCTGCAAACAGAACCTGTTCTCTGAATTTATCAAAATTTCTCTATTTACCAATATATTCTTGATGCGCGTCAAAATTACTTCAGGAGTAAAAGGTTTACAAATATAATCATCTGCACCTATGCCCAGGGCCGTAATTTCATCTGACTCTTCTCCTACAGACGTGACAACTATAACACTAATGTTTCTATAAGCATCTTCCGCTCGCACAATCTGCAAAAATTCTAGTCCGCTCATTTGTGGTAATAATAGTTCAAGTAAAACGATTCTAATCTCGTTATCCTTCTCTAATATTTCTAGTCCCTGAATTGCATTTTCTGCTTCCACTACATCATATTCTTTTGTTAACACAGTTGTAAGAAGCTCTCTTCTCTCCCTAACATTATCCACTATGAGTATTTTTCTTCTCATCATTACACCCCCAACAATGCTCTCCCCTACAGATAAAAATATAACTAAAAAAAGGCCGCCGTAATAGTTACGACAGCTTATTTACAACTTGTTTTTACTACCCAGATGCCAATTTCATATAACAATAACATCGGAAGTGCCATAAGCACTTGCGATAAAACATCAGGTGGAGTTAACAAAGCCGCCACTATAAATATACCTAACACAACATACTTCCTAATAGCAGTCAATTGTGCCACTGTAACAATACCCAAACGGCAAAGAACATAGATAATAACAGGCATCTCAAAAACAAGTCCAAAAGAAAGAACAAAACTAAAAAGAAAATCCACATATTGACTTATAGATAGCATTGGTGTTGCTAAATTCTCTCCTACATACACAAAGAAAGTAATAGCCGACAAAAATACAATGCCATATCCGAAGCTTACACCAATTAAAAATAAAATAACAGAGCTAATGGTAAACAAGAAAACAGATTTTCTCTCGTTTTCATAAAAAGCTGGTTTAATAAAATTCCATGCATGCCAGAAAATAACAGGCATAGAAAATATCACAGCAGCTATAAAGGCCACTTTTAACTGTGCAGTTAAAGCCTCTGAAAGCCCTAGATATATAAACTGTATGCCGCACTCTTTAATTGGTTTAGCAAGTGCCTGCATCAATGGATCAGTAAAAAAAGTCACTATCACAAAAAAGTTTACAGCTACCATCAATATACACCATAGAAAACGAACTCTTAATTCTCTAATATGTTCTGATAATGGCGACTGATAAACTTCAACTTTGTTAAAGGCATCTTCATTATTTTCTAATAGGCTCTCCGACACTACCATCACCGCCCTTATCGCAGGAACCACTCACTTCTTGTTTTAATTCTTCCTTATTGCTAGTGCCGCTCTTGCCATCAGGATTATTTATTTCTTGTTTAAATTCTCTAATGCTTGTTCCTAGAGCTTTTCCTACCCCAGTTAATTTACTGGAACCAAAAACAACCAAAGCAATCATAAGAATTAATAAAATTTCTGTTGCTCCTAACCTCACAATAATTCACACCTTTCGCACCGTAATATATGTTATTTAGTATAAATTGCAATAATATAAGTTTCCGTTTTCAGTTAATACTGTAGACCATTTTCTAATTCTAATTACTCTTTTATTATGGTCTTAACATCTGTAGCATGATGCAATACTTCCTGCTGTACCCTTTCAAATTCGGCATTTAAGCCCTTTATATCCCGTCCTGCTTCTTTTATTTCCTCAGCGGCAATTTCTTCTTCAAAAGATTTTGTAAGTTCTTTCGTAGCAGAGCGAATCTTTTTAACACATTTTGCCAATGTCCGCGCCACCTTAGGCAAATCCTCAGGACCTACAACCAAGAACCCTATTATCAATACTACTATAATCTCACCCATGCCTATGCCCAATTTGCTCCCACCTTTACAGGTACACTTAATTTTTTTATAACTTTGTGCAAGACCACATGGCTATATATAATCATATCATCATGTGGCCTAATACACAAAATTCAATTAAGTGACTATTAGGAAAATTCTATTTTACAATATTTCTTCTCCGTCATCGTCCAACATAACATCACTATTGCCAACCCTTTTTTTACCTGGCCACAGATCCATAAACCAATTATGAAATAGCATCACGCAAATAAAAAGAATGCCTGGCGCCATGGGGAATTGTTGTGGATGAGAATACGCAGCCTGGGTACCTAACAAGCTCGGGCTGAATTTATAGTACAACCAATGAAATACCATAGTGCTAACAACAATAATAAGCATACGCAAAGCAATGTTAACGGGAGCACTATATTTTTTAGGACCGTTATCAAAATAGAAATTTAAAATCATGGCAGGAATAAGCATCATTATGGCTAATTCACCACTATGTTGATATCTCCAGTCAGGAGCAAGTATTCTCTTGGCACCATCAATAGCCGGTCCCCAAGCAAGCTCTTGCACAAAATTAAATGTAACGAATAAAAGAACTGCAAACAAAAATACACCGATGAAACCGACTACACCGCGCAATATTTTGTTTTTGATCAAAATATACGGATAGCGATCAAAAGTTACCTCCAACATCCAAATAGAAACTGTACCGCACATTACCCAGCCCACATTGAAGTTACCACTTAAAGTATGAGCGAATTTATCCCACCAAGGATAAGCGGCTGCATATTCTTGCCAAGGCCAGAATAATACATGGTAATGTGGATGCATCAAGCATAAAAAAGCCAAAATGCTTAGCAATGCTGTTACACAAAATATGGTAATCCCTCTTTCAGGCTGCTTTAAATTATGCCAAGGATGATTTGCAAAGCAAACGGTTACAATAGGACTAAGCCAAGAAGCAATAGCTGCGAACATCAAAATAGCTAAAGAAGAATACTCTCTGGCGAAAAATTCTGTCATCCCTTTTCCCATAAGCTTATTAACGCTGAGATATGGAATAGAATAAATACCTAGAAAATTGTAGAAGAAACCCCAGATAACCGCTCCAACAATAGCAAAATTGACGAACATCAAAACAGCACCTGTGATTGCAGGATGCGTATTTTCACGCCATTTTAGACTAAACGGCCAAAAATTAAAAACATATGCCTGCCAGATAGCAACAATCAATATCCAGCGAATATACATATAACCATATTGTGGCGTATACCATTTTAAAACACCTCTTGGGTCCATAAATATCCACCACAGAATATAAAATATTAGAGACGAAAACAATACACCAATAATTCCACGCAACGGTTGCGCAATTCTATTTTCCATGATACGACTTTCAAGCCACATTTCATTTTTTAGGCTGATCATATATATTTACACCTCCATTTTATCAACCAAATACAATTTGATCACCATTACCTAAGAACAATTTCTTCTTACTTCTAAAACGTGCCGTACCTTGAACAACCGGTAATCCTGCCAAAATCATTTTTTCAGCAGTTAAATAACCGGTACAGTGGTTGCAGGCAAGCACTTCAACCCCGTAAGAAGGCAAAGCTTGAATCAAATCATCATACTGCGGATCCCAATCTTCAAACGGCGAAATATGCAATCCGCCCTGGATTCCATAAATTTTGTCGCCCCCTTTTACTCTATGTTTTATTTCCTCTAAGAAAGAAATAATACCCATATGACAGCAACCTGTTACTGCTACCAAGCCCTTATCCTTGACATTAAACACTAATCCTTGCTCACCTAAAACACGGCAAATAATAGCAGAATCGAAACTTATAGTAGCACATCCTGGGAATAAGGGGTGTACCTTCCCTGACTCTCTTACTTCTATTGGGCCTGTATGTGGATAATCATTTTTAAGGTGAGCAACGGGGAAACTTGCTCCCTTTAACAAATCAAATCCTTCTTTATAGAACCCTTTAGGTACAATAATAGGAATATCTGGGCAATTCTTTAGCACTGACTCTATTCCAAAAAAATGGTCAAAATGTTCATGGCTTAAAACAAGAACATCAATTTCTTTGTTTTTGAGCATCTTATCTACGCCTTCACGCTTAAAACATTCATCCATCCATTCAGGATTCCAACCACAATCCAATAGAATTTTCTTTTTGCTGCCATCAAGCAGCTCCAAATCAATAAGAGCGCTATAACCTCCTGCATTATTGCCATTATAGCCGTCCTTGACGCCTGTGTTGGACCAAGGAATTATGTATTGGTTAACTAAAAGTCCCCCTGCATCTTTCATATCCTGTACAACACGTGCATTATTAAACCAACTTGTTTCTGAAACAACGGTACATTTTACGCTCTTGCACATACCAATGTCAAAATCACCTACAGGAGACGGCGGTATAAATACATCTTTTAGCACGGTAGAAGAAGCTCCGGCCATTGCCAAATACCCAGTAGTCCCACCTAATGCTAATCCTTTCAAAAAACCTCTTCTTGAAACACCCATTGTTGACCTCTCCTTTCTTTACTAAGCAGCAGTTCGTGAGAACATAAGTGCCGATATAATTTTGATAGTAATATAAAATAAGCTTGCTCCCAAAACCACCCCAGCAAAAAATCCTGGCCAATTAATATCAAAAATTGATTTTTTTGCTTCTAAAGCCTTATTCTCATCCATAACCTTCCCTCCTTACATTACGTATTTAAGTTAATAAAGGCAACCTATAATCCTTTATTTACTGACTAATCATCCACGCTACCGGATAACTAGTCAGCAAATAAAGTTGTGTAGTTTGCTAAGCCATTTTTAATCCTGTAATTACATTGCTAAGATTGAAAAGTCTTTAAGCTTTTTTTATGTACGTGAAGCCCAGCAGCTCTATATTCTTTTAGTTTGTATATAGCTTTATACTTTTCTCTAAATATATTTTTGACAACAACTTTTTCCACTTCATCAGATGCTTTCTCGTTTAAAACTCCGTTACCACAATCAAAAACTACCATGCCGACTTCTTTCGTAATAATTTGCTTAAGAGAATGCACTGACAATATTCCAAGCATTTTTTCCAATAAAAATTCATAAAAGGGCTTACATAACTCAACGCCCGGAATATTACGATCTATTTCATTTTTACCAATAATTTCTCTGGAAATGCCATCCTCACCAATTACCAGAACACCATTAACTGCGTATTTTACAAGCCTGCTCGCAGTCGCAATGATCATCGATGTCAATACGTTATCCCTTATTTCAAATTCAATATTTCCAATACAAAAAAGTTCTGGAGATAGGTTTTTTCTTTGCAAAAGTTTAGGTATCCCCTTACTGCGGCTAACAAAATGCTTATCAGTATGCTCGTGTTCACATTGAGAACTTCCACAGCACGGGCACAACTCATGTTCTTCAGCTATTTCAACATTCGTTTGTTCAAATAAGTCTCCCATCCTCACAAATTGTTCCGCACAAGAATAAGTTTCAAAAACTTCATCCTCAAAATCCGGATAGTACTTTAAATAAAAATTACTATATTCCCCCAAGCTAGTCTCATCCACTTTTATTAGCTTTAACTCATACACGCCTTTTGTTCCCTTAAGCCAAAAATACCATGCCGTATCTTCACCATCAATACGACTCAAATAATCTAAATTGGACAAGTGTTTAGCATCATGTAAAAGCCAAATACATTTATTCAGGATATAATCAATCTTGCTCAAAATCCCAAGCCCCCTTTTATTGCATAAATTTCTCTGGCTAGCGTTATTTTGTCTTTCCCTTGAGTTTGAATACCCAATTGATCAGCTGCCTGGAGCATCATATCGTTAGAAACCTCTGATAATAATGGATAGCAAGACTCAAAGGAATCAAAATATCCTTTCTTTTCTTCCTCCGCTAATCCAGCTGTTTCTACAAATGCTTCACCCATTTTAAAAACGTATGCCGGAAATCCTTTAGTAAAAAAATCTCTGCGTTTCATCTTTCTACACCCTTTCCCAGCCTTGATCTCTAGCGCCAGTATAACAAAGAGGACATTGAAAGCAAGCAAATTTTCATTATATTTCCCACTATAATACTGGGCATATTTTATAAAATTTCACAAATTTATAGCTGTATTTTTAAACTCATCATTTTGTATCACCGCTATTTATATATAAAATAAAAGAGTTCTTTTATAAATAAACTGAATTTTAGCAAAATTGGCTAAAATTCAGTCATTTATCTCATTTTTTTGTGCTACTTACCTAAAAAATCATTTGAACCAACTGCATAAATAAATAATTAATTAGAAATATCGTTATTCCCACTAAAAAAATAGGATTATTTTTATCACTAAATTGAATTTTACTAAAATTGAGTAAAATTCAATTGTCTATAATGTTATTTTATGGTATGTTTATGTTGTGATAATTTTGGTTATAATCATAAACGGTTACCCAAATTTGAAGAAGGAAGGATAGCTTACATGAGGATTTCAACAAAAGGTCGTTACGCACTACGGATAATGATATATCTAGCCGAGCATTACACCTTTGGCTACCTAGCCGTAAAAGATATTGCTGAAGAAGAAGCCTTATCTCCTAAATATGTTGAGCAAATCATGGGCAAATTGACAAAAGCTGGTCTGGTAAATGCTATAAGAGGCGCTCACGGAGGCTATAGGTTAACTGATAGTCCTTCGCATTATAGTGTTTGCCAAATTGTAAAAGCCACTGAAAGTTCTACGGATTTTGCTCCCTGTACAAATGTAGATGGAAGCCCATGCCCACGGCACACCAAATGTATTTCTTCTGATGTTTGGCAGCTTGTTCAATCCACGGTGGAAGAAATGCTAGATAACCTTACCCTCATAGATATCCTTCGTATGCAAGAAAATAAACTAGGCACGCCCAGCCTTTATCTTACCTACCTATCACATTTTAAGAAAAACTAAAAACAGCTAATAGCAACCGCTAATAAAGGGTAACCATACAGGTTTTTTACCTGCATGGTTACCCTTTTTAGATTGCTGAAACATATAAGATTTTTATATTATTGCTAATGTCCTTTTAATGACTAAAATAATATTTTTGTCAGTCCGTTCATTTTAGTCATAATGCAATTCAGTGCATAATTTTAACCGTTCAGTTGAAAAATATTTTTCCCTATGGTATTTGCTATTAAAATTATAGAAGAAGAATTATTTTAATATACTCATCTTGAAAAGGAAGTGTTATTATGGAAAAAAATGCAATGGCGTCAAGTACCGGAAAAATGAAAGAACCTTCAAAGGACGATGAATCACTATTCAAAAAATATGGTTTGGTAATTGCCTTAGCCGTTATGGCAATTATAATGTTACTGCCAACACCGTCTGGTCTATCTGTTGCCGGTCAACGTATTATTGGTGTTTTAGTATTTGCGGTTATAACCTGGATTACTGAAGCCGTAACCTATCCCGTTAGTGCAACTATCATTGCCTCCTTAATGTTACTTTCATTAGGTACTGCTCCTGCTCTCGACAAATCCTCAGGGGCTATAGGATTTGCTAAAGCAGTATCAATGACATTTTCAGGACTTAGTTCCAGTGGTACAATTCTTGTAGGTGCTGCTCTTTTTTTAGCAGCCGCTATGATGCAAACAAATCTGGATAAGCGTATTGCTTTAGGCATCTTATCTAAGGTAGGTTCTAAAACAAATCGCATAGTTACCGGTATGATTTTTGTTGGATTTGTTTTAGCTTTTTTTGTTCCAAGTACTACTGCTCGTGTAGGCTGCATAGTTCCTATAGTTTTGGGTATAATTTCTGCCTTTGGCATGAAAAATAACAGTCGTTTTGCAGCTCTTTTAATGATTGCAACCATACATGCTGCAAGCATTTGGAACATAGGAATTAAAACAGCTGCTGCTCAAAATATGGTAGCTATAGGTTTTATTGAAAAACAACTAAATGGTACCATAACATGGATTCACTGGTTTATTGCCGCTGCCCCCTACGCATTCATTATGTCTATATGTCTTTACTTTGTGTGCATGAAAATGTTGCCCCCGGAGACCAAAGAAGTCGCTGGTGGCGATGCTGCAGTCAAAAAAGCCATTGAAGAACTTGGGCCTATGAAAGTTTCCGAGAAAAAACTACTTATTATTGCCATTACTTTACTGTTTTTCTGGGTAACGGAAAAAGTCTTGCACCCTATTGATACTACGACTTCAACTGTTATTGCCGTTACTATTATGTTTTTACCTGGTATCGGTATTATGACTTGGAAACAAGCCCAAGAAAAAATCTCTTGGGGCACTCTGGTTCTTTTTGGTATCGGTATTAGTTTAGGTTCTGCGTTGCTTTCTACTAAAGCAGCGGCTTGGCTTGCTAATCAAATCGTTCTTGGCTTTGGTTTGGCATCTCTTTCCGTCTTCGCAGTCTTTGCCATTCTCGCCATGTTTCTGATTGTAATTCACGTGGGCTTTGCCAGTGCTACCGCCGTCGCCTCTTCTATGATTCCTATTATGATAGCTGTTTTAAAAAGCCTAAATATTCAAGGGTTAAATATTATTGATATTACTATGTTATTACAATTTGTTGTCAGCTTCGGGTTTATTCTACCTGTAAACTCTCCTCAAGGCATCCTTGCTTTTGCCACGGACACGTTTACAGCTAAAGATTGTATAAAAGTTGGCTTACCCATTACGTTTATAGGTTATATACTTTTGTTAATATTCGCAAACACTTATTGGAAATTCTTGGGAATATTCTAATATTATCTTTGTAAAAATTTGGAAAAGTTGTTGTCTAGAGAATCTTATCAACTCTAGGCAACAACTTTTTTGAGCTTAATTTTTAATTGCGAATGGAAATATCAAAACTAATTCTTTTCATCTAAATCCCAAAAGTTTTTTTAACTCTTGAAGATGTGTACGTCCGATTGGTATATCTTCCCCCTTAATCCCTCTCATATGAACCATATAAGAACCATGAAACCATGGTATAACTTCTTCCACAAAATCCAAATTTATAATGTACTGCCTATGTACACGCAGGAACGAAGCATCACACAAAATATCCGCAAGTTCTTGCAAATTCATCTGCACTGCAAATTCGCCGGCTTCCGTTCTGACAAAAACATCTTTGTCCTTAACATAAGCCATTATTATTTCTTGTTGAGCTAGTGGACACAACCTACCATCCTTAAAGACAGTAACCCGGCTTACTTTTTGCACAGTTTTAGGTTCCTTACACACTCCCGGCAGTAAATCTCTTACTTTACACAAAACCTTTGTGAGTTTAATCTGGGTAACAGGCTTAGTAATATAGCCGACAGCAGGCGTTGCAAAAGCATGTACAGCATATTCCTCATAGGCTGTTACAAATACTATCAAAGGCTTATAATCCATTGTACCTATACATTCAGCAAGCTCCAACCCACTCATACCGGGCATCTCTATATCTAAAAATACCAATTCGCACTTATTCTTAGCTATATAGTCTAAAGCAGCCTGACTTTGATCGAATTTTTCTAACACTTCAATATCAGCATGGGATTGTAACAGATATTCAATTTCATCGCAAATTGGCAATTCATCATCAACAATTATTGTGCGTATTTTCATGCTACAGCTCGCCTCTCAAAAGGTATCTTAATAGTAAAGGAGGTCCCGACGCCCTCTTTACTTTTAACGATAATTTCGCTTCGTTCCTTATAAAGTCCTCTTATGCGCTTTACTACATTAGAAATTCCAATACCTTCAGATTTTAAAGAAAGTAAAACTTTTTGTTTATCTTCACTCATACCAACACCATTATCAATAATAGAAACCACCAAACTACCATCAGTTTTAGAAATATTTATATTTAAATGGCAATCACTGGTCTTGGGAAACAAACCATGTTTTACTGCATTTTCAACTATAGGTTGAATGGTAAACGCTGGAATCAGACACCCCTTTAAATCATCATTAAGATAAGTTTCTATAGTCAAACGGCTACCAAATCTTGCTTTGACAATATTAAGATATGCTTCAACACTACTAAATTCTTCCTCTAAAGTTACAAGCCCGTCATGTCTAGCAAATGAAAAGTGTAACATCTCTGAAAGGTTAGCCAGTAATTCCCTTGCTGTCTCCGGCTCTGTACGACAAAAACACATAATAATAGATAAGGTATTAAAAAGAAAATGTGGATTAATTTGTGCCTGTAAAGCCTTAAATTCGGCCTGTTCTCTTAAACTGCGTTGTTGCTCCATATCAGCCAAAGCAATCTGTGTTGACAACATCTTGGCGACACCTTCAGCAATTTGTATATCAATAGGAGAAAGACCATTATTCTTAGTTTTATAAATTCTTATAGTACCAACTCTAGCATTTTTTACAGTTAATGGTACTATAACGCCACAGGTCAAGGGGCAATCTGGGTGCCCACAATAAGGACCATCATTAAAAGTAATAGTTTCTCCTGTTTCCAGCACTTTAAAAGTGTTGGAAAAATTTATTGGATGCCCGCAAAGATGATGATCGGCACTAATACCAGCAAACCCTAAGGTTTTTTTTGTATCACTAATACATACCGCTGCTTCACCAGCTAGTTTAGTAATGATTTCCGCCGTTTTTTTTGCAGACTCCATTGTTAATCCCTCTTTAAGAAAGGGCAGGGTTTCATTGGCAATAGCCAGCGAAATCTGTGCTGCTCTAGCTCCGGCCAATTCAGACTGATTTTGCATATCTTTCATAATAAGAACAAACAACACTGTGCCAATAACTGTAACGCTAGCAGTTGGCAATGCCGCTATAACCTCAAAATTCCAGGCCGCTTCAAATGGTTTAGCAAATGCCAATGTAAGACCTTTTTGCAAAATTTCTGCACTCAAGGCTACCACTGCCGCAATTTGCCACTTCAAATTTATGAAACCAATACGATGGCGTACCAATCCTGCCATAATACCAGCAATAACAGTAGCAACAGCACAGCTTGAAGCAGTAAATCCTCCTAGAAAATAGCGATGTAAGCCACCTATAATACCAACACTAAGCCCTACGTAAGGCCCGCCTATAATACCACCCATCAGAGTGCCTACTATACGAGTACTAGCCAGTGCCCCATCTATTCTAGTTCCATAATAAGAAGAAATAATAGACAACGAAGAAAAAATAACTGTAAATAAAGCCCATGCTGACAATGAAGTGCACCCCAAATGTTAGACAAAAATAACATTTGGAGGTGCACTTTTTGTA
>VSSQ01000216.1_pt1 | contig 69728 bp, 63 predicted proteins | sample 4763081 | NCBI WGS metagenome assembly VSSQ01 (sample SAMN12137344, study PRJNA551015) | bioreactor metagenome | isolation source: SDC9 anaerobic chlorinated ethene degrading culture | place: USA: Knoxville, Tennesee | collected 2015-01-01
CACCGTCAGATTGACGTCGCGCAGCACGTGGAACGCCCCGTACCACTTGTTCATGGTCTCGATCTGCACGACGACTTCGTCCGAGATCTGCATCCTGTTGGCCATCGGCTTTCCTTTCGGAGATCAGGCGCGCGCCTGTCGGGTTTCGAGCCATTTCGCACAGCGGGTCAGCGGGAAGCACATCGCGAAATAGAGGAGCGCAACGAGGCCATAGACCCGGAACGGCTGGAACGTTGCGTTGTTGAGCGCGTCGGCGGTGCGCACCAGCTCCTCGAAACCGAGGATCGAGGCCAGCGCCGTCGCCTTGATGAGCTGGACGAGAAAACCGACCGTGGGCCCGAGCGTGATGCGGAAGGCCTGCGGCAGGATCACCAGGCGCAGCTCCTGCCACCGGGTCAGGCCAAGGCTTGCGCCGGCATCCCACTGGCCTTCGGGCAGCGCCTCGACGCCGCCGCGCCAGATCTCGGCGAGATAGGCCGAGGCGTAGATCGTCAGCCCGAGCGCCGCCGCCGTCCAGGGCTCGATGCGCAGGCCGAATTGCGGCAGGCCGAAGAAGATCAGGAACAGCAGCAGCAGCAGCGGCGTGCCCTGGAAGATCTCGATATAGAGATAGGCCACGCGGCGCAGCCCCCGTCGCGACGCGATCCGCGCGAACAGGATCGCCAGCCCGACGATCATCCCGCCGATGAAGGCCACCGCCGAGAGCAGCAGCGTCCAGCGCGCCGCGAGCAGCAGGTTGCGCAGCAGGTCCCACAGGGTGAATTCGATCATGACAGCCCCGGTCCCAGATAGCGCCTTGCACAGAAATTCAGCACGCGCCGCAGCAGGACCGACAGCCCAAGATAGAGCGCCGCGGCGACGAGGAAGGTCTCGAACGGGCGGAAGGTGTCGCTCTGGATCAGGTTCGCGCGCATCGTCAGCTCACGCACCGAGATCTGCGAGACGACCGCGGAATCGAGCATGGTAATCACCACCTGGCTTGCCAGTGCCGGGAAGATCACCGCCAGCGCCTGCGGCAGCACCACCTTGACGAAGACGATGCGCGGCCGCAGGCCGAGCGCCTGTGCCGCCTCGCGCTGCCCGGCCCCCACCGCCGCAAGGCCTGCGGCGACGATCTCGGTCGCATAGGCGCCGACGTTCAGCGTCATTGCGATCACCGCCGCCAGGATCGGGTCGAGGTTCATCCCGACGCTCGGCAGGCCGAAGTAGATGAAGAACAGCTGGACGATGAACGGGGTGTTGCGGATCGACTCGACATAGAGCCCGACCGCCGCACGCAGCCAGCCGATCCGGCCCCGGCGCGCGGCGGCGCCGAGAACACTGATGAGAAGCCCCAGGAGGGTGGAGCAGACGGTGAGCCAGAGGGTCATCCCCGCGCCCTCGAGCAGGGCGCGGAAACCGGTCTCCAGCCAGCCGAAATCCAGACCGTTGGCCATGCGTCTTTCGCCGCCGGATCCGGCCGATTACTCGGCGGGCTTCAGGTTTTCGACCTTCAGCGGCGTCTTCAGCCAGGTCTCGGAGGCGGCGTTCAGCGACCCGTCGTCGATCATCGCCTGCACCGCGGCATTGACCGCCTCGATCATCGCCGTCTCGTCCTTGCGCACCGCGATATGCGAGGGCGAGGACATCAGCTGGAATTTCTCCTCTGGCTGCAGCGCGGCCTGCTTTGCAAGAACCCGCGCACCGACGTTGTTGCCCACCGCCATCAGATCGGTCTGGCCGGTGATGAAGGCCTGAATCACCGCGCTGTAATTCGGGAAACGGCGGATCGTCGCACTTTCGGGCGCCGCTTCGGTCAGCGAGCTGTCCTCGAGCGTGCCCTGGTTGACCGCGATCGCCTTGCCGGCAAGACCGGCCGGCCCCTCGATCTTCATCGCCTGCGGACCGATGACGGCGATGTAATAGGGGGCATAGGCCTCGGCAAAGCCGATGACCTTCGCCCGCTCGTCGGAATAACCGACGCTCATCAGCATGTCGATGCGCTTGTCGTTCAGGAAGGCAATGCGGTTCTGGCCGTTCACCGGCACCAGATGCACCGTGACCCCCAGGGCCTTGGCGATGCCGGTCGCGACATCGACATCATAGCCGATCGTGCTCATGTCGGTCGCCACCGAGGAGAACGGCGGGAAGTCGGGGAAGATGCCGACGTTGATGACGCCCGCGGCCTTGATATCGGCCAGTTCGTCGGCACTGGCGGCACCGCAGACGGCTGCGAGCGTGGCGGTCGCCGCAAGAGCGAGGGCGCGGAAACGGGAGGTGAAGATCATCGATATCCCCTGTCGTGAGGTTTGTTTTGATTGAACATCAATCTGCAGCTTTCGCGCCCGGACGTCCTGCCCGACGGTGGTCGCGGATTTATGGCTGTCATAGCGTCGGGCGCAGGCGCATGCCAGTCACCACCGCGTTCTCTCTCCTCAGGCGGGAGCGCCGGCGCAAAGGCAGCGGGCCAGGTGCTGGCCGTGCCTGTGCATCGGCACCGGAGCCTTGCGGCAGGCATCGGTGGCCATCGGACAGCGCGGTGCGAAGGCACAGCCCGGCCCGCGATGCAGCGGATCGGCGCTCGCCGTCCCGAGCCCGCTTTCGGGCAGCGCCGCCCCCGGCTCGGGCGGCAGCGTCGCGCCGAGCAGGGCGCGGGTGTAGGGATGGCGCGGTGCGGCAAAGAGCGGCGCGACCGGCGCCTCCTCGACCTTCTCGCCCAGATACATCACCACCACCCGATCGGCGAGATGCTCGACCACGGCGAGATTGTGACTGACGAACACCATCGTCAGCCCGAGTTCCGCCCGCAGCTCCAGAAGCAGGTTGATGACCTGCGCCTGCACGGACACATCAAGCGCCGAGGTCGGCTCGTCGCAGATCAGCACCTTCGGCCGCGCGATCAGCGCACGGGCGATGGCGACGCGCTGACGCTGGCCACCCGAAAGCTCGGCCGGATAGGCATCGGCAAGCCGCACCGGAAACCCCACGCGGTCGAGCATCTCGCGCATCCGTGGCCCGGGGTCGGTGCCGCGCTCGTGCAGGCGCAGCGGCTGCGCCACGAGCTCGCCCACCCGCCGCGTCGGGTTGAGCGAGGAATAGGGGTCCTGGAATACCGGCTGGATGCGGCGCACCCGCTCGGCCAGCGGCCAGGTGCCGATCTCGCGCCCATCGAGGAAGACCCGCCCCTCGTCCGGAGCGAGCAGGCCCAGCATGACGTTGACCGCCGTGCTTTTGCCACAGCCCGACTCGCCCACCAGCCCCAGCGTCTCGCCGGGCATCACCTGCAGCGACAGATCGTTCAGCGCGGTCAGTGTCGCGGGGCGCCGGAACATCCCCTGCGAGACGCGAAAGCGCTTGCCCACATGCTCGAGTTCCAGCGCAGGAACGTGGTTTGCCCGGGTCATTGCACGATCTCCACCGCAGGAAAGTGGCATTCCACCCGGCCGTCCGGCAGGGCAACGTCGGACGGCGGGCGGGCGGCGCAAAGCATCTCCGCCCGGGCGCAGCGCTCGCAAAAGGCGCAGCCGGCGATCGGCTCGATCAGCCCCGGCACCCGCCCCGGGATCGCCGGAAGCGGCGTGCCGCGCGGGGTGCGCCCCGGCACCGGGATCGCCGCCATCAGCCCGGCGGTGTAGGGATGGGCCGGACGGCGGAAGATCCGGCTGGCCGAGCCTTCCTCGACGATCCGCCCGGCATACATCACCGCCACCCGATCGGCGATTGCCGCGACCACCCCGAGGTCATGCGTGATCAGCAGCAGACCCAGCCCGAGATCGCGTTGCAACCCGGCCAGAAGGCTCAGAATCTGAGCCTGGATGGTGACGTCGAGCGCGGTTGTCGGCTCATCGGCAATCAGGAATTTCGGCTGGCTCATCAGCGCCATGGCAATCATCAGCCGCTGCCGCTGCCCGCCCGAGAACTGATGCGGATACTGCCCGAGCCGCTGCCCCGCGCGGGCGATGCCGACGCGCTCGAGAAGCTCGATCGCCCGCGCCTCGGCCGCCCGTCGCGTCAGCCCCTCGGTGTGGATCACCCCCTCAGTCAGCTGCCGCCCGACCGTCAGCGTCGGATTGAGCGAGGTCATCGGGTCCTGGAAGATCATCGACAGCCCCCTGCCCCGCAACGTCTTCCACGCCGCGCGCCCGCGTCCCGCCATCTCCTGCCCGAGCAGGGTGAAGCGCCCGGACCGGGTCCGTGCGGTCTTCGGGCCAAGCCCCATCAGCGTCATCGCGGTCAGCGACTTGCCGCAGCCGGATTCGCCGACGAGGCACAGCGTCTCGCCCGCCGCGAGCCACAGGTCGACGCCGCGCACGGCACTCAGCAGCCCGCGTTCAGTCGGGATCGCGACATGCAGGTCTTGCAGATCGAGCAGGGTCATTTCAGCCGTCCTCCGGTGATGTCGCGCAGCCCATCGCCCAGCAGGTTGACGGCCAGCACCAGCACGCACAGCGCCGCCCCCGGCAGCGCGGTCAGCCACGGGTCGAACAGGATGTTGTCGCGCCCCTCCGAGATCATCAGCCCCCAGGACGGCGTCGGCGCGCGCACCCCGAGCCCGAGGAAGGACAGCGCCGCCTCGAGCAGGATCACGTTCGCCACCTCGAGCGTCATCACCACGATCAGCGCGGCGCGCATGTTCGGCAGCAATTCGAGGAACAGGATCCGCGCCTGGCCTGCCCCGATCGCGCGCAGCCCCTTGATGAAGTCCCGCGAGCGCAGCGACTGCGCCGCCGCACGCGAGACGACGGCGAAACGGTCCCACAGCAGAAGCCCGAGCACCGTGATCAGCGTCGTAAGCGAGGCGCCGGCAAAGGCGACCGCAGCCAGCGCCACCAGCACGATCGGCAGCGACAGGCGGGTGGTGATGATGAAGCTGATCCCCATGTCCGCGAGGCCGCCGAAATAGCCGGCCACCAGACCGAGCGAGATCCCGATCAGACCCGAGACGAGGACCACGCCGAAGCCGACGCCGAGCGAGATCCGCGCCCCGTAAATGAGCCGCGACAGGTAGTCGCGACCGAGATGATCGGTGCCGAGCAGATGCGCGGGGTCCGTGCCCTCGATCCAGAACGGCGGCAGCAGGCGCCGCGTCAGGTCCTGCGCATAGGGGTCATGCGGTGCGAGCAGCGGCGCGAGCACCGCGACCAGCACCATCAGCACGACAACGCCGCCGCCGCTCATCAGCGCCACATTGCGCAGCCCCTTGCGCCACAGGGCGGGTCGCATCACCTCCTCGGCCATCAGCGCGCTCCCCGGATGCGCGGATCGAGCCACGCATTGACAAGATCCCCCGCCGTGGTCAGCACCACATAGACCAGCGACAGGATCAGGATGACGGCCTGCATCACCGGCAGGTCGGCGCGCAGCAGCGACTCCCAGGCGAGGCGCCCGAGCCCGTTCAGCGCGAACACGCTCTCGATCACGATCGAGCCGGACAGCAGCACCCCGAGCTGCAATGCGGCCAGCGACACCAGCGGCAGGATGGCGTTGCGCAGCGCGTGCCCCGCGATCACCTGCCACGTCGCCAGCCCCTTGGCCTCGGCGCTGCGGATGTAATCGGTGCCGAGCACCTCGATCATCCCCGAGCGGGTGATCCGCATCATTGCCGGCATCGCCGAATAGGCCAGCACCACCACCGGCAGAATGTAACCTTGCCAGGTGTCCGCCCCCGAGGTCGGAACGAGGCCATACCAGACGCCGAAGACGACGATCGCCATCAGCCCGAGCCAGAAGCTCGGCACCGCCTGGCCGGTCACGGCGAGCAGCAGCGCCAGCCGGTCGGTGAGGCCGCCGGGCTTGCGCGCCGCGACGATGCCAAGCGGCACCGCCACGACCAGCGCCAGCGTGAAGGACAGCACCCCCAGGATCGCCGTCACCGGCAGCCGCGCCCGGACGATCTCGGTCACCGGCATGTTGAAATAGATGCTCTGGCCGAAATCGCCGCGCAGCACATGCCCGACCCAGCCGAGATATTGCACCACATAGGGGCGGTCGAAGCCATAGGCGTGGCGGATCGCCTCGGCGTCCCTGGCCGAGCCGCCCGCGCCCGCGATGGCGACGGCGGGGTCACCGACAACGAACATCAGCCCGAAGCTGAGCGCCGAGACGGCCACGCAGACGCACAGCGCCACCGCGAGGCGGCGCAACAGATAGACAAGCATGAAAACCTCCTGGCGACGGGGGAAACTCCCCCCGTGCTGGGTCGGAAGGGTCACTTCCAGGACGACTGCCAGAACCGGGCGAACTCGTCCGGGTAGGGCGTGAAGGACAGGTCTTTCGACAGGCCGTAGTTCACGTTGAAGCTGTACATCGGCACGACCCAGGCCTCGTCGGCGATCCGCGAGAGCGCCTTGGCGTAATCCGCCTTGCGCAGCTCCGGATCGGTCGCGGTATCGGCCTCGTGCAGCCAGCCGCTCAGCTCGCCATCCTGCACCAGATCGTCGGCGCCGCCGCCGAAGAAGTTCGACAGCAGGAAGGCCACATCGCCCACGCCATAGCTGCCCCAGTTCGAGAAGAACGCGGGCGCCTGCCGCTCGCGCCATTTTGAGACCCCCGCCGCATATTGCAGCTCGTCGAGCTGGACGGTGATGCCCACCTTCGCCAGATCGGCCGCGATCGCCTCGGCAACCGGGCGCGGCATGGCGGCAAAGGTCATCGGCAGGCTCAGCCCGTCCTTGTAGCCCGCCTCGGCCAGCAGCGCCTTCGCCTTGTCCGGATCATAGGCGTATTGCGTCACCGCATCGGTGCAGCCGAACTGCGCCGGGTTGCAGAACGCCTTCAGCACCTCCGAGGCCCCGCCGGCAAAGGCGCGGGTGATCGCTTCGCGGTCGATCGCATGGGCCACCGCCTGACGCACCCGCACATCCTTCAGCGGCGTGTCGCCGCTGGCCGCGACCGGCGCGAGGTTGAGGAAGGAGATCCGCATGATCGGCGCGGAAACGACCTGGACACGCGACGCCAGCCGGTCGGCCTGATCGGGCGGGATCCGCCACATCCAGTCGAGCTTGCCCGACATCAGCTCGGCATATTGGGTGTTCAGCTCGGGCATGGTGCGCACGACGATCGTCTTGATCTGCGCCCCGGCCTTCGGGCTTTCGGGGGAGATGCCGTCCCAGCGTTCGAGGACGTATTTCACCCCGGGTTCCTGCGAGACCAGCCGATAGGGGCCGGTGCCGACCGGCGCCTTCGCCATGCCGGCAGAGCCGACCGCGCCGAAATAGGCATGCGGATAGATCGGCAGCGAGCCCGCCAGCATCTCGAAGGCGCCGGCGAAGGGTTTCGCCATGTGGATGCGGACGGTGTAGTCGTCCACCTTTTCGACGCGCGCGATCCAGTCGACGGAAATCGCATAGCGCGTGCCGTAATCGGGCTTGATGACGGTGTTCAGCGTGTCGACCACGTCATCGGCGGTGAAGGCAGCCCCATTGTGGAAGGTGACGTCGCGGCGCAGCTTGAACTCGAGCGTGAGCGGGTCGGGCTGGCTCCAGCTTTCGGCGAGAAGGCCCTTGAAGGTGCCGCTGTCCATGTCCTTGTAGAGCAGGCCGTCATAGACGTGGCGGGCGAGGATCAGCCCCTCGCGGCCGGCGATCTTGTAGGTGTCGAGCGGTTCGGGCTCGAGCGAGAAGGCAACGTTCAGCGTGTCGCTCGCCTTGTCGGCAAGCACCGGCGTTGCCAGCATCGCGACTGCGGCGCCCGAAAGCAGGATCTGCGTCAGGGATGGGGTCATGGTTGTCCTCTCTGTTGACGGAAGCTCAGGTTCAGAAGGCTGCGCCGCGTCCCGTCGTCGTCGGGCTTCGTTTCGGCCTGGATCGCCTTCAGGGTTTCCCCCGCCTTCAGCCGGCGGAGGATGTCGATTTCGGCATGCTGCATCTGGCGCGCGATGGCGGCGTTCTCGGCCACCGTGGCGGGGTCGAGAACCACCACACCGCTTTCATCGGCAAGGATGATGTCGCCGCGGCTCACCATCGAGCCGCCACAGGTCACCGTTCCCCCGACATGACCGGCCATCTGTCGGTTGCGCGTGGTGACCGGCGAGCGCCCCCGGCACCAGATCGGCAGGCCGAGCGCGAGAAGCGCCGAAAGATCGGTCACGAACCCGTCGATCACCACCCCCGCGACGCCGCGCGCAACCGCGGCCTGCGCCGTCACCGCACCGAAACAGGCGTGGCGCAGATCACCGCAGCGATCGATGACGATCACCTCGCCGGGCGCGGCGATCGACAGCGCCTCGACCAGGGCCGAGCCGTCGACCCCCGGCAGCCGCACGGTCAGCGCCGGGCCCCAGATGCGCCGGTCGGGGATCAGCGCCTGGATCGCCGGGGCCATGAAGCCTTCGGTGAGGAAATGGCCAAGCGTGGCAGTCTCGATCGCGCTCAGATCGGGGCAAAGGGCGGGGGGCATGGCATCTCCGGTTCCGGCTGCCCCCTGCGGAACGGGTGCAGCCATAGGCTGTGCTTATTGATGGCAGGCGGCGGTGACGATGAATTCCACCCGGTATCCGGGCGCGGCAAGGCGCGCCTCGCCACAGGCCCGCACCGGCGGGTTCGCCGGATCGACCCAGGCGTCATAGACCGCGTTCATGGCATCGAAATCCGCCATGTCGGCCAGCCAGACGATCACCTGCAAAAGATGTGCGCGGTCGCTTCCGGCCTCGGCCAGCAGCGCATCCACGGCAGAAAGAGCCTGTTTTACCTGGGTGGTCACGTCGGCCGCAGGATCGCCGACCTGCCCGGCAAGCCAGATCGTGTCGCCATGGATGACGGCCTGGCTCATGCGCGGGCCGGGGTGCAGGCGGGGGATGGTCATTGCTCTGGGCTCCATGTTCACAGGGACCCCCAGACGCTACGCACCGGGCGGCGTCGAACCTAGATGGCAATTGCCTCCGGTCTTGATCCGAAGAATAGTCTTTGCCTATGCTTTGGCCCCGCCAGACCGTGCTAGAAGCATGCAGCCTACCGGAGACTCGCCCATGCCTCAGCGTCCCGATCTGTCCGATCTGAACTGGAACCTGCTGCGCAGCTTCTGCGTCATCGCAGAGGAAAAGGGGCTCACCCGCGCGGCAAAGCGGCTGAACATGAGCCAGCCCTCGGTCAGCCTCGCGCTGCAGAAGCTGGAAGACCAGCTCGGCTGCCAGCTGATCTTCCGCGGCAGCCGGCACTTTGCCCTCACCCTGCGCGGCGAGAAGATCTATCAGGAATGCGCCGAGATGTTCCGCGCCGTCGACCGCATCGGGGTTCTGACCGAGGACCGCAACGACGAGGAATTCGGCGAGCTGCGGCTCAGCATCATCAGCCAGCTGCACTCGCCGCTGATCGACGAGGCGATCCGGCTCTATCATCAGCGCCATCCCTCGATCAGCTGGCGGATCGACGTGCAGAACTCTGCCGAGACGGTGCGCCGGATCACCAACGAGAAGGCCGGCATCGGCATCTGCCTGCTGACCAAGCCGCTGATCACGCTGACCTGCCGCCACCTCTTCCGCGAGGAGTTCGGCATCTTCTGCGGGGCGGAACATTCGCTTTACGGCCGCACCGAGGTGACCTCGCGGGATCTGCAGCAGGAATCCTTCGTCGCCTTCACCTGCGCCACCGAAGGCATGGGGCTCGAACCGATGATCATGCTGCGCGAGGGGCTGAATCTCGGCAACCGGATCGGCGGATCGAGCCCCGACCTGCAGGAGGTGCAGCGGATGATCACTGCCGGCCTCGGCATCGGCATCCTGCCCCTGCCCGCGGCCTTCGACGAGCAGAAGGCCGGGCGGCTCTGGCCGCTGCGGCTGACCGATCAGCCGCTCGGCGCGGATGTCTTTCTCGTCCACAGCCCGCTGACGCAGCCCACCCCGCCCGAGCAGAAATTCATCGACCTTCTCGAAGAGCTGCTGTCGCTCTATCCGGACATGGGCTGAGAAAACCGACAGGGGGGCGTCACCGCCCCCCTGCCCGCCGCGCCTTCGCCCGAGGCGTCAGCCCGCCGCCACCTGCATCGCGGCCAGCAGGTCTTCTTGCGACAGCCCGACCGACTTGAAGAGCGTGCGCTCGGTCGCGTCGCGGCGCCCCGGGGCGCCGCGCGTCAGTTCGGCCAGATCCGCGACGATCGCCGCCGGATCGAAGGCCCCTTCCGCCACCGGCTGGGCAAGATCGCCCGCAAGCAGCGCGCCCGGCCGGCCATCGACGAAGACCCGCGCCTGCGTCACCGCAAGCGTATCGCTTTCGCGCATGTCCGCCTTGAAGGCACCGATCAGATCGAGGTGACTGCCCGGGCGCAACCACGCGCCACGGATCACTGGTTGCGTCGACGCGGTGACGCAGGACACCACATCCGCCGCGCGACAGGCGTTTTCGAGATCCGCCGCCGCCTCGGCCGCAAGCCCCTTCGCCGCCAGCGCCCCGGCCACGCGCGCGGCCTTGTCCGAACTGCGGCCCCATATCAGAACGCGGTCATAGCTGCGCACCGCCGCATGGGCCTCGGCCACCGCCATCGCCAGTTGCCCGGTCCCGACGACAGTCAGCACGCGCGCATCGTGCCGCGCAAGGTAATCCGCCGCCAGCGCCGAGGCCGCCGCGGTACGCCGGGCGGTCAGTGCGTCGCCCTCGATTGCGGCAACACAGTGACCGTCGGCGCCATCAAACAGCAGATAGCCCGCGTTGATCGTCGCCTGCCCCTTCGCGGCATTGCCGGGAAAGAAGGTCACCACCTTGACGCCGATCGCGCGCCCGCCTTCCCACGCCGGCATCACCAGCAGCGTCGCGGTCTCGCCCCCCGGCAGCTCGATGGCCAGGGATTGCCGCGCCGGCGCGATCGCCGCACCGCTTGCGAACCCGGCGCGCAAAGCGGCGATCAGGCCCGGCCAGTCGAGGGCGGCCTCAACCGCCGCATGATCGAAGACCTGCATCAGCGATCCGCCCGTGCCACAGCCACATGCAGCAGCATGTTCACCCCGGCAACAAGATCGCCGGGGGTGCAGCTTTCGTTGTTGTTGTGGGTGATGCCGCCCTTGCAGGGGGTGAAGATCATCGCACTCGGGAAGCGCATCGCCATGTGATAGGCGTCGTGGCCGGCCTGGGCCTCGATGTCGCGCCAGTTCCAGCCCTGGCGCACCGCCTCGGCGCGGATCGCGTCGACCATGCCATGGTCGAAGATATCGCCGCCCCAGGCCCATTCGTCCTCGATGGTGACGGAGCAGCCCGCACGCGCACCGGCCTCATGTGCGGCGCGGCGCATCTTCTCGGCCATCACCTTGGCGGTGATCGGGTCCGGGTGGCGCACGTCGGCGACGCATTGCGCGGTCTCGGACAGGATGCCGGGCTTGTTCGGCCAGGCGGCAAGGCGCGAGCCGGTGGCCTTGCCGTCCATCACCGCGAAATCCCAGCCGATGTCATCGACCGCGGTCAGGAAGCGGGCGCCGGCGATCAGCGCGTTGTGGCGCAGGTCCATCGGCGTCGGGCCGGTGTGCGCGGTCTCGCCGTCGAACCGCACGCGGATGCCGTAGCTCGGATAGCCGCCGGTGACCACGCCCACCTGACGTTTCTCGGCATCGAGGATCGGCCCCTGCTCGATGTGCAGCTCGAAATAGGCATCGACGTCCCCGGGCGCCGCACCGCAGGGCATCTCCCCCTTGTAGCCGATGCGTTCAAGCTCGTCGCCAAAGCGCGCCCCGTCGTCCGAGATCAGTGCATGCGCCCAGTCCGCCGTGTAGCGCCCGACGAAGACACCCGAGGCAATCATCGGCGGGGAGAAGCGCGCGCCCTCCTCGTTCGTCCAGTCGACGACGACGATCGGCCGCTTCGTCACATGGCCGAGATCGTTCAGCGTCCGGACCACCTCGAGCCCAGCCAGCACCCCTGCGATGCCGTCAAAGCGGCCGCCGTTGATCTGCGTGTCAAGGTGGCTGCCGATCAGGATCGGCGGCAGGTCGGGCTCGGTGCCCTCGCGCCGGCCGTAGATCGTGCCCATCTCGTCGATGCGGACGGCAAGGCCCGCGGCCTCGCACCAGGCGACGAACTGATCGCGCATCTCGCGGTCGCTGTCGGTCAGGGTCAGGCGGGCAAGGCCCCCTTCGCGGCCCCGCCCGATCTCGGCCGAGCGCTGGATGGTCGACCAGTAGCGGTCGAGGTCGATGCGGGCATCGGGGGTAAAGCTCATGGGAACCTCCTGGAGTGTCGGATGTCGCCACCGGGCGCGGCAGCGGGCGGGAGGCGGGCTCCCCGTCGCCGCCAAACAAGCACCGTGGCCGCCGGAACTCAAATAGGTGCACGCTATGCCTATGATCTGGAAAGGTTATCCCGGGAACTTGGCATGCCGGAACCGCGCCCGGGGCATTCCCGGACGCGGCTACCGGCTGGTACCGGGCGGTTCGTCAGGCCGATTGCAGCCCTTCGAGAAGGCTTGTCAGGTTGGCGTGCAGGCTCGGCTGCATGTAACCGCCTTCCTGCACGCTCAGCACCGGCAGGCCGAGGCCGGCGATCGCCCGACCGATGCGCGCGAAGCCCGCCGTGGTCACGCCAAGGCCGTGGAACGGATCGTCCTCATGCGCGTCGAGCCCCTGCGCCACCACCACGACCGAGGCTCCGAAACAGGCGATCTGATCGAGCGCACGGTCGAGCGCGGCGAGATACCCCTCGGTCTCGGTGCCGCGGGCAAGTGGCAGGTTCAGGTTGTAGCCGAGCCCCGCCCCGGCGCCGCATTCCTGCGCGCCGCCGGCATAGAACGGGTAGAACTGCTCCGGATCGACATGCAGCGAGACCGTCAGCACGTCGTCACGTTCGTAGAAGATGCCCTGCGTGCCGTTGCCGTGATGCACGTCGATGTCGAGGATCGCCGGGCGATGGCCGCGCGTGCGCAGATACTCGGCCGCGATGCCGCTGTTGTTGAGGAAGCAGAACCCGCCCGCGACCTCGCGATAGGCATGATGGCCCGAGGGGCGCGACAGCGCATAGGCCCGGCGCGCGCCCGACAGGATCTCGTCGGCGCCACTCAGCGCGGTCTGCGCCGACCAGTAGATCGCCTCCCAGCTTTTCACCGAGATCGGACAGGAGGTATCGGTGTTGTGGTAACCGATCTGCGCCTCGGTATTCCAGGCATAGATCCGATCGCGCTCGGGGACGATGCGGCCGGGCACGACCTCGGCAAGGTCGGGCACCTCGGCCAGCCGGCGGTCATAGATCGTGCGCAGGAAGGACAGATAGCGCGGCGTGTGCAGCGCGGCGAGCGGCGCCATGCCGTGATCGGCGCTCGGCGCAGCCGTCAGCCCCGCCGCCAGCGCACCGCGCAACAGCTCCGCCACGCGGTCGGGGCGGTCGGGGTTCAGCACCACCTTGCCATCCTGCAACCGGAAGCGCGGATCGTGCAGCCGCTGTCTCTCGTCGAAAAAGACCTTCATCTCATTCTCCTGTCCTGTTTGCCCCGGCCGGGGGAAGGGTCTTGCCGGGATTGAGGATACCCAGCGGGTCGAGCGCTGCCTTGATCGCCCGCATCACGTCGAGCGCCACCGGATCCTTGTAGCGCGCCATCGGAGCAAGCTTCGACAGCCCCACCCCGTGCTCGGCCGAGAAGGTGCCCTGCAACTCCATCGCCAGCGCGTCGATCTCGGCGCGCAGATCGGCCATCAGGGCGGCCTCGTTGCGCGAGGGATAGCAGGTGTAATGGATGTTGCCGTCGCCCAGATGCGCGACCGACATCAGCCCGCAGCCCGGATCGCGGGCCTGAAGGCGCGGCCCGATCCGGCGCAGGTATTCCGCCACCAGGTCGCGCGGCACGGCAATGTCGGTGTCGATCACCGGGTTCCGGCGGAACGAGATTTCCGCCGCCGCCTCGCGCCGGGCCCACATCTGGCGGCGCTGCGTCTCGTTCTGGGCGATGACCGCTTCGGTGACGGTGCCCGCTTCCATCGCCGCGGCAAGAACGGATTCAAGCGCCGCGCCCGGCCCCTCGCCCGGCTGCGGCGCGGCAAGCTCGACCAGCAGGTTGACGGGATGGGGGGCCTCGAACGGTTCGCGGCTGTCGGGGGCGATCTCCAGATAGCCCTCGACGAAGCTGCGCGGCATGAACTCGAAGGCGACGACGGCATTGCCCGAGGCATCCTGCAACGCGTTCAGCAGCCCGGAGGCGGGATCGAGCGTCTCCATCGCCACCATCGCGGTGACCACCGTCGCCGGCAGCGGATGCAGCTTCAGCACCGCCGCGGTGATGATGCCAAGCTGCCCCTCGGCGCCGATCACCAGATCGCGCAGATCGAAGCCCGCGTTGTTCTTGTGCAGCGCCGTCATCAGATCCATCACCCGGCCGTCGGCCAGAACGACCTCGACGCCCAGACACAGATCGCGGGTATTGCCGTAGTGCAGCACATTCGCCCCGCCTGCGTTCGTCGACAGCACGCCGCCGATCATCGCCGAGCCCGAGGCGCCGAAGGACAGCGGGAACATCAGCCCCTGCTCTGCCGCGGCCGCGTTCAGCGCATCGACGATCACCCCGGCCTCGACCACCGCGACACGCGCGCCGGCGCGGATCTCGCGCACCCGGTTCAGCCGCCCGAGCGAGAGCGCAATCGCCCCTGCGCCAAGCGCGCCGCCGTTCAGCCCGGTGTTGCCCGAGACCGGCACCACCGCGACACCCTGCGCACAGGCCAGGCGCAGCACCGCCGCCACCTCGTCACGGTCGGCCGGGCGCACCACGGCGAGCGGCCGGCCCCGGTAATGCCCGGTCCAGTCGCGGTCCCAGGGCGCGGTCTCGGCCCCCGTCAGCACATGCGCCGGCCCGACGATCGCCGCCAGAGCGGCCAGAAGATCGCTCATGGCTGCACCTCCAGCCCCGGCGCGGCATCAAGCAGGCTGCGGGTATAGTCCTCGCGCGGGGCGCGGAACACCTGCTCGACGGAGCCGAGTTCGACCACGCGCCCCTTCTGCATCACCGCGATCCGGTCGCAGATCTTGCCCGCGACGCGCAGGTCGTGGGTGACGAACAGCAAGGTCAGCCCGAGGCGCCGCTTCAGATCCTCGAGCAGATCGAGCACCTGCGCCTGCACCGAAACATCGAGCGCCGAGACCGCCTCGTCGGCGACGATGATCTCGGGTTCGAGCGCGAGCGCACGGGCGATGCCGATGCGCTGGCGCTGGCCGCCCGAAAACTCGTGCGGGAAGCGCTCCATCGCCGAGGCCTTCAGCCCGACGAGGCTCAGCAGTTCGCGCGCGCGGGCCTCGGCCTCGGCGCGGGGGCGGCCGTGGGCGATGGGGCCCTCGGTCAGGATCCGGCCGATGCGCGCGCGCGGATTGAGCGAGGCATAGGGGTCCTGAAAGATCATCTGGATGCGCTTGCGGTGTGCGCGCAGCGCCGCGCCCTTCAGATGCGAAATGTCCTTGCCGTCCATCTCGATCGTACCGGAATCGGGAGTGACCAGCTGCACGATGGCACGCCCGAGCGTCGACTTGCCCGAACCGGATTCCCCCACGATCCCCAGCGTCTCGCCCCGCATCAGATCGAGCGTGACGTGATCCGAAGCCTTCACCACCCGCGCCCCGGTGCGGAATTCCTTGACCAGATCGCGCACCCGCAGCAGCGGCACCGCGCGCGCGGGCTCGTCGCGGAACTCGACCGTCGGGATCGCGGCGATCAGCCGGCGGGTATAGGGGTGATCGGGCGCCTTCAGCACCTTTTCGGCCGGGCCCTGCTCGACCAGCTCGCCCAGCTCGATCACCGCGACGTCGTCGGCGATCTCGGACACGACGCCGAAATCATGGGTGACGAACATCACCGCCATTCCGTGCCGTGTCTGCAAATCCTTGATGAGGCGCAGGATCTGCGCCTGCGTGGTGACATCGAGGGCGGTCGTCGGCTCGTCCGCGATCAGCACCCGCGGCTCCAGCGCCAACGCCATCGCGATCACCACGCGCTGCCGCTGCCCGCCCGAGAGCTGGAACGGATAGGCGAAGCGGGCGCGCTCGGGGTCGGGGATGCCGACCTCGCGCAAAAGCTGCAAGGCGCGCGCCGCGCGTTCGGGCGGCGTGAGGCGGCCGTGGGCCTCGAACACCTCGGCGATCTGCGCGCCAATCCGCAGCAGCGGGTTCAGCGCGGTCATCGGCTCCTGAAAGATCATCGCGATGCCCTGGCCGCGCAACTCCTGATACTGCGCCTCGCTCAGGTGGGTGATGTCGCGGCCGCCGAACAGGATCCGGCCGGCGCCGACGCTCACGCCCTTCGGCAACAGCCCCATGACCGCATTCGCCGACATCGACTTGCCGGAACCGGATTCGCCCACGATGCACAGCGTGCGCCCGGGCCACAGCTGCAACGAGACGTCGCGGATCGCGTGCGGACGGTCGGCGCCTTCGGGCAGATCGACGGTCAGATGCTCGATGCTCAGGGTGGGATTGGTGTCCATCTCAGCTCCTCCGGCGCGACAGGCGCGGGTTCAGCGCATCGTTCAGGCTTTCGCCGATCAGGTTCAGCGCCAGCACCGTCAGCACGATCGCCACGCCCGGAAACAGCGACAGCCACCACGCCTGACGGATCACCGTGCGCGCCGCGCCGATCATGTAACCCCAGCTCATCAGGTTCGGATCGCCGAGCCCCAGAAACGATAGCGAGCTTTCCAGCAAGATCGCCGAGGCCACCATCAGCGAGGCCATCACGATGATCGGCGAGACCGCGTTGGGCAGGATCTGACGCAAGATGATCGCCGGCGTCGACAGGCCCTGCAGGATCGACGCCTCGATATATTCGCGCTGGCGCAGCGACATCACCTCGCCGCGCACCAGCCGCGCCACCGGCGGCCAGGACACGATGCCGATGGCAAGCGTGATCGACACCACCGAGGGCTGGAAGATCGCCACGATCACGATGGCGAGGGCGAAGCTCGGCACGGTCTGGAAGAACTCGGTCACGCGCATCAGAAGGTCGTCGATGCGGCCGCCGAAATAGCCCGCGAGCGCCCCCACCGGGATGCCGATCAGCAGCGCGGCGAGCGTCGAGACCAGCCCCACCAGCAGCGACACCCGCCCGCCATAGGCGAGCCCCGCCGCCACGTTGCGCCCGACCGTATCGGTGCCGAGCGGGAATTTCATCCCCTCGAACGGCGGCACGAAGGGGCGCGCCACCATCTTCCACGGGTTGCCCGGAAACAGCATCGGCGCCAGCAGCGCGACCGCCACGATCAGCGCCAGCAGCACCAGCCCGATGAGTCCGCCCTTGTTGGCGCGGAAACGATGCCAGAAGTCTTTCATTGCAAACCTCACTGCGCACGGATCCGGGGATCGACGATCCCGTAGATCAGATCGGTCACCAGGTTGAACACGATCACCATCGCCGCCGAGACGAAGAACACCCCGAGCAGCACGTTGTAATCGCGCTGCGTCAGCGCCTCGAACATCAGCCGGCCGATGCCGGGCCAGGCGAAGACGGTCTCGGTCAGCACCGCGCCGCCGACCAGCTGGCCGGCCTGCAGCCCCGCCAGCGTCACGATCGGCAACAGCGCGTTGCGCAGGATGTGGCGCCGCTCGATCAGGCCCGGGGACAGGCCCTTGGCGCGCGCGGTCTTGACGAAATCGAGCTGCGCCACCTCGAGCATCGAGGCCCGGGTCATGCGCGAATAGACCGCCATGAAGAACAGCCCGAGCGACAGCGCGGGCAGCACCAGATGCTGCGCGATATCGAGCGCGCGGCGCATCCCGGTGAAGCCCGATCCCACCGTCTCGTAACCGAAGGGCGGCAGCCAGCCGAGCACCACCGAGAACAGCAGCACCCCCATCAGCGCCGCCCAGAACAGCGGCGTGGCATAAAACAGCAACGCCACCGTGGAAATCAGCGTGTCGGACCATTTGCCCACCCGCGACGCCGCCAGCACCCCCGCCGCGACGCCAAGGATCAGCGACACCACGAAGGCCGAACCGGTCAGCAAGAGCGTCGCCGGAAGCCGCTCCATCAGCAGATCGAACACCGGCATCTGCTGACGATAGGAGAAGCCGAGATCGAGATGCAGCACGTCCCAGACGTATTTCCCAAGCTGCATGTAAAGCGGCTGGTCAAGGCCGAACTTCTCGCGCAGCTGCGCGAGGAACACGTCGTCGGTGGCCCCGGCCTCGCCCGCCATCACCACCGCCGGATCGCCCGGCGCAGCGTGGATCAGCAGGAAATTCAGCACCAGAATGGCCAGCAGCACCACGGCGGCCTTGGCCAGCCGGGCGGCAATACGGGTAGCGATCTTCATGAATGTCGTTCCGCGCATGAAAGTCCCCGGCGCGCTTGCCGCGCACCGGGGAACGGGGTCACTTCTGGATCCAGGCGTTCTTGAACCCGTCGTTCAGGCCGATGCCCGTGGTGACGAGATCCTTGACCGAGCAGCGGCTGATCGTCGGCATCCCCATGTCGAGAAGCCAGGCGTTCGGCACGTCATCGACGAGGATCTTCTGCACCGCGTCATAGGCGGCCTTGCGTTCGGCCGGATCGACCGTGCCCGCGCCCTTGTCGAACAGCGCATCGACCTCCGGGTTCGCATACCCCTCGACGTTGTTCCAGGGCGAGCCCTTCTTGATGTTGCCCGACACATAGCTGCGCGACACCCCAAGCGCCGGATCGCCATACTGATACAGATAGGTCGTCGACAGGTCGTAATCCCAATCCGACAGATGCTGGTTCCAGCCCGCGACATCGGTCGAGACGATCTCGACCGTGACCCCCACATCGGCGAGGTTCTGCTTGATGACCTCGGCAAGGCGCATCCAGGTCTCGCCATAGGGCATCGGGACAAGCTTCAGCACCTCGCCCTTGTAGCCCGAGGCCTTGACCAGTGCCTTCGCCTTCTCCGGATCGTAGGGCCAGGGCTTCAGATCGGTGTCGTTATAGCGCGTCGAACCGGCGAAGGGCCCGTTCGGGATCTGGCCGAGACCGTTGAACAGCGACTCGCGGATGAACTCACGGTCGAGCGCATACAGGATCGCCTGACGGAATTCCTTGCTTGCGGTCGGGCCCTGACGGTTGTTCAGCCACACCCAGGACTGCGGGCCGAAGAACTCCCAGCCGGACTGGGTGATGCAGGTATCGGGCAGCGCCTTCACCCGGTCGATGTCGAAATTCTCGATCGAGCCGGCGGGCAGGATGTCGACCTGTCCGGTCTCGTAGGCCACCGCGCGCGAGGCGGCGTCGGGGATCACGTGCCAGTAGATCTCGTCGAGATAGGGCTTGCCCTGGTCCCAGTACTCGGGGTTCTTCACCAGCTTGATATACGAGCCCTTGACCCATTCGGCGAACTTGAACGGGCCGGTGCCGATCGGCGTGTTGTTGGCCGGGTTGGTGGCGAAATCGGTGCCTTCGTAGATGTGCTTCGGCACGATCGGCATCGAGCCGACCTCGAAACTGTTCAGGAACGGGCCGAAGGGCGATTTCAGCCGGAACACCACGGTCTCGGCGTCCGGCGCGGTGATGCTTTCGACGTGATCGAGAACGGCGCGGAACCGCGGATGGGTCTTGCGCAGGAACACGTCGGCGCTGAACACCACATCGTCGGCCGAGAACGGCTGCCCGTCGTGCCACCTCACCCCGTGCTGAAGGTCGAAGGTATAGGTCAGGCCGTCGGCCGACACCTCCCAGCTTTTCGCCAGCGAGGGCATCGGGTTCAGCTTGGTGTCGTAGCGCAGCAGCCCTTCGTAGATGTTGCCCGCCACCTGCTGGGCCGGGGCGTTCTGCACCAGGCCGAGCATCAGGCTTGGCGGTTCGGGCTGGATGACGACATTCGCCCGCCCACCCGCGACCGGATCAGCCAGCGATGGCGCCACGGCCAGGAAACTCGCGACGACGGCCGCCAGAATGCGCTTCATGAAAATTCTCCCTTGTCGTTTGGACATATTCTTGTGCCTTCACGGTGCGAAGTCGCCTCCGCGCCCGAGGATGGAGAAATCATTCGGCCATCGCCGTCAGCGGCGCAAATAGGCCTGAGCTATCGCTGCGATAAGCGAGACGCCCCCCGTCACCGAAGCGTCATGTCGAGCCCCTGCCCCGCAAGCCGCCTTTGCCATGTGCAAGGAGATGTCGCGGGATAATCCGTGCGCTGATGCACGCCCCGGCTTTCCGTCCTGGCAAGGGCGGCGCTGGCGCCTGTGCGGGCGTGGAACAGCATGCCCGACAGTTCCCGCGCAAAAAGCGCGCTGCGCGCGTCGCCGGCGCCCGGGGCAGCCTGCAGCTCATCTTCGAGTTCTGCGGTGAGTGCCAGAGTCTCGTCGAGTGTCCGGGCACTGCGAAAGCCATTGCGGCTGATCGGCAGGACCTCGGCCTGAAGCGCCTGCAGGAGCGGCCGCACCGCCGCGATCCGGCGCCCGGACACGGGCTCCCTTGCCCGCTCCCCGCGCCCCGGCGCGCCCTCGCGGGCCGAGCGCGCAGCTGCCAGCCCCGCCCATCTGCCGGAGGCAAGCGTCCAGGCGGCATTGACCGCCCCCGCCCCCGAGGAAGCGCCGACCAGCATCTCGCGCGAGGCGGCATCGCCCGCCACCCACAGCCCGGGCACCGACGAGGCACAGTCCGCAGTGACGACAATGCCGCCGGAGCCGCGCACCGAGCCTTCGAACATCGGCTCGACCTCGAACTTCTGGGTGAACGGGTCCACGCCAAGCCGGTCGAATTGGGTAAACAGATTAGGCTGCCCGGCCCGCAGGAACGGGCGGTTCGCCTCCGGCACCTGGGTGAACTGGCAAAAGACCGGCTCGCGCCCGAAAAGGGGGGCCGCCGCGGTGCCGATGACGCCATAGGGCGAGGACCAGCCGAGATCCACCTGATGCCCGGCAGCATCGAAGAACGCCGCCTGCAGCAGATAGCCGTTCTTGTCGACCGAACCGCCTTTCGGCACAATGCCGTAGTAGTTCGAGAATTCCATCCCCGACCACTCGGCGCCAAGCTCGGCCGCCATCAGCAGCGCATCGCCGGTATTGACGCTCGAGCCGATGCAGCCGCTGCGCAGCGCCGAACCGCCGGCCGCCATCACCACGGCACGGGCGTCGATCCGCCAGCGCTGGTCCTTCTGCCGCAAGACCCCCTCGGCGCCGGCGCAGCGCCCCGCCGCATCCCGAAGCAATGAAAGTGCCGGCGCGTGATCGAGGATCGTGACCCCGGCCCGCAGTACGAGCCGGCGCATCTCGCGCAGATAGACCGGCCCCTGCACCACCACCTGCCCGCCGCGCCCGCTGCGATAGGTCGGATCGCCGACATAGCCGCGGCTCTCGGCAAAGCCCGGCCAGCTTGCCCATGTCTCCGCAAGAACGCGCTCCATCCACGTCTCGTCGGCAAGCCCGCAGGCATCGACGGCCTTCGCCGCCATCGCCGCGGCGCGCCCCTCCGGCGCCACCCACCAATGGCCGATGGTCGCCGCGGCGCCGACGCCCGACGCCCCGCACCAGCCCTTGTCCACCAGGATCACCTCTGCGCCCTGCTCGCGTGCGGCCAGCGCAGCCCAGGTGCCGGCCGGGCCGCCGCCGATCACGAGGACATCGGTCGCAAGCTGCAGTTCCGGGCCAGAATGTCGCGTTCCGTCAGCCATGATGGGCCTCCTTCCGGGGCTGTGCGCCCGGTTGCGCGCCCGCCGGGGACACCCCGGCGGCGGCCTCCGGCCGCTGCGCAAGCGCGAGCGCCTCGTCGAAACTTCGGGGCGGCCGACGACCCTTGCCCCAGCCAAGCCGCGCCCGATAGCTGCCGAGAAGCTGACGCTCCGCCAGCTCCGCCTCGGACGGCGTCGGGGCCGGACGCCGTTCGGCCGCCACATAGAGCGCATCGGTCGGGCAATGCGCCTCGCACAGGAAGCAGGTCTGGCAATCCTCCTTGCGGGCGATCACCGGCAGCCCGTCTTCGGCCCGGTCGAACACGTCCATCGGGCAGACCCCGAAGCACAGGTCGCAGCGCACGCAGCGGCTGGGGGACACAAGCTCGATCATGCCACGACCTCCGCCGGCGTTTCGGCCAGCGCCGCCAGAAGATGCCCGCGCAGCTGCGAGAATGCCTCGATGTCGCGGCTGCGTGGCCGCGGCAGGGAGACCTCGACCACCTCGTGCACATGGCCGGGGCCGGGCCGCATGACAACCACCCGATCCGCCAGATAGAGTGCCTCCTCGATGTCATGGGTGACGATCAGGATCGAGACCTGATGCGCGCGCCAGATCTTCAGCAGCTCTTCCTGCATCCGGGCCCGCAGGATCGAATCGAGCGCCCCGAACGGCTCGTCCATCAGCACGAGATCGGTTTCCACCGCCAGCGCCCGGGCGATCGCGGCGCGCTGCGCCATGCCGCCCGAAAGCTGCCGCGGATAGCTTTCCGAAAAGGCGTAGAGCCCGACGAGGGCGATATAGCGCGCGGCCCGCGCCTGCCGCTCGGCCGCGGTCATGGCGAGCGGCTCGAGCGCAAGCTCGACATTGCCGCGCACCGTGAGCCAGGGCAGCAGGCGGTGGTCCTGAAACACCACCGCGCTGCCCTGCCCGGCCGTGGTCACCGGCACGCCCGCAATCGCAAGCGCACCGCTGTCCGGAGTTTCGAGCCCGGCGATGCAACGCAGCAAGGTCGACTTGCCGCAGCCGGATGCGCCGATCACGGCGATGATCTCGTTGCGCCGCAGCTCCAGTCCGACGTCCACGAGCGCGCGGAAGGGCACGCCGTTCACGGGGAAGGACTTGGAGACGCCGGAAGCGGTGAGAAGGGAGGAGGATCTCATGTCAGGTAGCCTTGTCGAGGTGACGGATCAGACGGGCGCCGAGCGCGTGCAGCGCGACACCGATCAGGGCGAGCGCGAGCACCCCAACGAGGGTGATGTCCATGCGGAACTGCTCGCGCCCGCTCGCGATATAGGCGCCAAGGCCGCGGCCGTTGCCGATCGCGTATTCCGCGCCCACGGTTCCGATCCAGGCGGAGATCAGCGCGATCTGCACGCCCATGGCGATCGAGGGCAGCGCCGATGGCAGGTAAAGCGCGGTGATCCGCCGTCGCGGCGACAGGCCGAGCACCCGCACAAGCTCGATGAGCCCGGCTGGCGTGGCGCGCACCCCCTGCTGCGTCGCCAGCACCAGCGGGAAGAACGTGCCGAGGGCGATGAAGACGATCTTCGCCGTCTCGCTGTTGCCGAACCACGTCGTCAGCAGCGGGATCCAGGCGAAAAGCGCGATCTGGCGCAGGGTGTCGACGCTTGGCGACAGCGCGCGGCCGAGCGGCCGCGACAGGCCGAGGGCGAGGCCAAGGCCGATCCCGGCGACGGCGCCGAGACTGCCACCAAGGGCGAGCCGCACGAGGCTGGCGCCAAGGGCCGCCCAGATCTCGCGCCCGTCCGGGTCGATGACGGGCACCTGCAGAAGCGCGATGGGTGACACCGCCATCGGACCGCTCAGCAGGTGGTTTTCGACGGCGAGTGACCAGGCGGCCAGGGCGGCCGCGGGGAGCACCAGCCCCTTCCAGGACAGCTCAGCCATCGTCGCCCATCCTTGCGCGCAAGGCCCGCTCGCCCCCGCGCAGCAGCCGGTCTAGCGCGATGCCGGCGGCGCCGACGGCGATCATCCCGACGATGACCAAGTCCATCTGAAACAGCGTCCTGCCCCAGACCATGAGATAGCCAAGGCCATCGGTGGCGGCGAGCATCTCGCAGGTGACGAGCGACACGAAGGCCTGACCGGAGGCGAGGCGCAGCCCCGAGAACAGCGTCGGCACCATCGCCGGCAGCTGGATCCGCCAGAGCTGCCGCGCCGGCGAGAGCCCCAGCACGCGCCCAAGCTCGGCGTAGCGCGCCGGCACAGCGCGCCAGGCGTCGCGGCCGGCAATCGCCACCGGCACGAAGCAGGCCTTGATCAGGATGATGACCTTCAGCGCCTCGTCGATGCCGACGAGCAGGATCAGCACCGGAATCCAGCCCAGCGCCGGCACCGCGGCGATGGCGCGGAAACTGGGGCCAAGCCAGTCTTCGGCGCGCGGCGAGGCGCCGAGCAGCAGACCGAAGAGAAATCCGAGCGGCGCGCCGATCAGCAACCCCACCGTCAGCCGCCACAGGCTGATGCGGGCGGCCGACCACAGCTCGCCGCCCTGCGCGAGCTCGAGAAGCGTCGCAAAGACGCGGCTCGGCGCCGGCAGGATATGCCCGGACACCAGAGCGAACTGCGCCGCGAGCTGCCACAGCAGCAGACCGGCGAGCGGCGTGAGCCAGGGCAGCGCGCGGAAGGCCAGGCGCCCGGGGTGACCGCCGCGGCGTGAAGCCGGCCGATGCACGGGCCTTGCACTGCGCGCGAGAGGCGCCGCGCCCTGCCCCGGGACCCTGCTGACGGAAAGATCGCTCATCACTCCGCCTCAGTTCGTGCCGGCGGCAGGCCGGTCGGGCCAGACCGCCGCGAGCCCGTCGTTTTCAAGCGCCTTCGCAAGGAAACTGCCATCCGCCCAGGCGGCAAGATCCGGGGTCTTGCGGGTCAGTTTCTGCGCCCGGGTGAACTCGAGCGCACTCGCGAAGCGCTGCTCGAACACCGCATCGAGGCGCGGATCATAGGCTTGCTTGAAGTCGGTATCCGCGTTCGACCGGCGAATGAGATCGACCGGCGTGCCCGCCCGGTTCCAGATCCGGAAGGCCTCGTCCCGGTTGGCCGGATCGGCCAGCCAGGCCGCCGCCTTGACGTAGCCATCAACGACCTTCTGCGTGGCCTCGGGATAGGCGTCGCGGAAGGTCCGCGACACGAGGAAGCCGCCGAAACCCGAGACCTCGCGATCATCGCGGGCCGAGGAGAAGACCACCTTCGCCACCCCCTTCTGCTCGAGCGGCAGCAGGAAATCGGCGCCGAACACCGCGTCGACGCTGCCCGCACTGATCGCGGCAAGCTGATCGGCATTCTTGAGGTCGATGAGGGTGATGTCCTTTTCGCTCAGCCCGGCGTGCCGCAGCGCCTCGAGCGCCGCCCAGTGGATGATCGTCGCCTTCTGCAGCGCGACGTGCTTGCCCTTGAGATCCTCGAGGCTCTCGATGCCGCTGCCGGTGCGTGCGACGGCGAAGATATTGGTGCCCTGCGTCGAGGCGACGATGACGGTGTCGAGCCCGCTCGCCGCGCCGACGATATTCGGCACCGCACCATAGGAGGCGAAGTCCACCTGCCCGTTCGCGAAGGCCTCGTTGATGGCGGGGCCGGTGCCGGTGAAATAGGTCCAGTCGAGCTTGACCTCGGTGCCCTTGAATTCATCGGCGATGAAGCCCTTGGCATCGGCGATGGCCAGAAGCCCGACACCGAACGGCGTGCCGAAACCGAAGCCGACATCGCCGAAGCGGATCTCCTCCGGGAGCCCGCCGGCAATGGCGGCGGCACCCGACATCACCGCAGCGGCGAGGGCCGACAGCACTGTAAATTTCCTGAACATCGTCATCTCCGGCTGGTTGGATCTGACGGCAGATTAAAGACGATAATAACGATCGCAATTATAGATGAATGATGTGGACGAATTCGCTGAATCTGTTCTGCCGGACGATGGTCGCAAGCAAGAGGACGCGCGACGTTGCATCGCGCAGACGAATATTTTTCCTTCTTGCTGCGGCCGACCGGGCCGGTGAACCGCCGCAGCTTTGCCGCAGGCGCCGACTCCTGAATAGGATGGCGCCTCATCAGCAAGACGACGAACACGTTTTTCCCGGCGTACACGAACGCGCGGTGCGGCGGTTCCTCGACACCGACGAGCCCTGGCCTCCGGGATGCGGTGTCGCAGAATGGAGCGGGATCTGCCTTGGCAGGCGAAGACTGCAGAGCAGATCCCGACGGCAGGGGCGGCGCGCTATCCGCGCCCCTTCTTGCATTCGCGCCAGAACGGCGGCACGTCACCGGCCATGAGACACCCCTAGGGGTCGATGTAATCCACGATCTCGGCCAGCCCGTAGGTTCCGATCTGCGCCACAACGCTCTCGGCCCGCATATAGCTCGACGGCAGTTCCGAGGCATCGATCCCGCCGGCGTGAAAGCGGATGTCCAGCCCCGCGGTTTCCACCTTCAGCATCCGCTCGGGCGTCGTTGCTCCCATCCGGCGCCGCTGCTCGCGGCGCGAGAAGTTGCGGCCCGCACCATGCGGGCTGAAGCCCAGACCCCGCGCCGCATCCGTGCCGCGCACGACCAGCACCGGCTCGGCCATGTTGAGCGGGATCAGCGTCAGCCCGGTCGCGTCCGCGGCATAGTCGCCCCAGGCCGGGGGTGCCCCCTTGCCATGCAGGAACAGATCGCCGCGGCGGAAGACGAAATGATGCTCGTTCCAGAACCGGTCGCCGGCCTCCGCCCGCGCCGGCCTCGATCGTGGGCGTGCGCATCAGCTCGGTCATCGTCGCGCGGACCTTGGCGAGGTTCTCCACCTCGCCGGCATCGCCGGCCTCGATCGTCTCGTGGAAGGGCACTGCGCCATGCGCACGCAGCGTGCGCTGCACCGGAACGGGCGGGATCTCGGCGGCAAACGTGGCGCGGATCTGCGCGCGCTCCATTCCCGCGCCGAGCATCTCGCCCGCCCGCGCCAGAAGCGCGGGAAACTGCGGGCCGGGGCGGGGGCCCCAGACCTTCAGATCCTGCCCGCTGATCGGGGCTTGGGTCTTCATCTCGTCGATCATCTCTCGATCTTTCATCATCAGGCCCCCGGCGACGAGGGAGAAGAAACGACCCGGCGCCCGCCCCGCACCGAAGTGCGTTTGCCGTCTGGGCGTGAGCTGTGAGGGGAGTCGACGCCCTTGGCTGATCCGGATTGGTTGGAGCTGTCGTTCCTTCGGCATTCGCCGGGTCTTCTTTTCATCTGGAGCGGAGGACAAGGGGCGCGGAACATCGCCCCCCCGAGGAGCGTGCCTGCCCCGAACAGGCTAGACCTGTAGTCCCGCAGGCATTCCTCCTGCAGTGATCGGTTCGGTGCGACGGAGGGGCCGTCCCGAATGCCCCCGGCGACAAGGGGGGCGAAACATCCTGCTCACCCTGACTGAGCGACGTGGCCATGGGACGGGCGGCCACGGCGGGCTTCGAACCCGCGCCCCGGGGAATGACAGTCCTGTAGTTCCGCCGGCATTCGCCGGGAGTGTTGCCTGTCATCGGTTGGGGGGGCGGGCGTCCCCGCCCCCGGGTCAGATCCCGATCCGGCCGATTGCCTCGCCCCAGTGTTCCGGGCCGCTGCGGCCCTCGGCGAAGGTGGCGATCTGGTCGAAGACCGCGTCCGAGAAGCTGCCGACGTTGAGCACGTCCGCGCCCCTGCGCCTGGGGCGTGCCATAGGGCGCGATGTCGATGCAGACGAGCTTTGCCTTCGGGTTGCGGCGCTTCAGCTGTTCCCATCCCCTCCTCATCGCGGTCCCCTGTCCGCCGGCCCGGGCATCCACCCAGGACTGGTTGTCCGACACGAAGACCACGAGGTCCGGTGACCGGCGGTGTCTGTCCAGCCAGGTCAGCGGCGCCGAGCAATTCGTGCCCCTACCCGCCAGCGCGGCAAGCCGCTCGGCATTGGTCAGGATCGTATCGCGCGGTTCGAGCCGCACATCCCGGACCTCCGTATCGAACGGCAGCACCCGGCAGTCGCGGTTGCCCCGCTGGAGCAAGGCCGCGACCTGCGCCACGGCCTCCGCCCGGCCGAACACGCCGTGACGGTGGAAGGTGTTCAGGTTCTGGCGCACCATCTGCCACAAGCCCCGGCACGCGATCTGCGCCCAGTGGCCCGTGCTCAGCTCCAGCTGCGTGCGCATCTGGAACGGCACATCGGGAACCGCGCCCACGCCGGTGGCCTTGAAGCTCAGCCAGTCCTGCACCGCCCGCAACAGCCGCGCGACTTCGCAGGGCCGCCCGACGATCCAGGCGAACAGCGCCTCCCGCTCCGGGCTTTCCGGCTTTGGGTGGACCATCCGGATCACATCGGCCAGCGACGGATCGTTGCCGACCGCGGCGTGCAGCAGCGCCCGGTCGGACGCGCCGCTCAGCCAGGCCAGGACCATCGCCTTGGGCGCCAAGCCAAGCGACTTGCGCCCGGTGCGGCCCGAGCGCACGACCTGCACGAAGCTGCGCAGCATCTTGCCGGTGTCGACCACGCGGCCAAGACCGCCCGGAACAGGGCCGGATCGCGCCGGGCCAGCACCGCCAGCAGCACTGCCGGCATGTCCTTCCTATGCGCCCGCCCGGCGGGCATGGATCTTCGTGCACCTGACCACCGGCACGCATGTCGCGCAGATCTGCTGGTTTCTGCTGACGGAAAGTCGGCATGTGCCCGCCCGTCTCGCCCAGACCGCTCCGCCGCGCGACGACACCGACGGCGCGGGCAAGCGCGACATCATCGACCTCGACCTGAGCCGCGACAATGCTCTGCAGCAGCGCTTCGATCTTGCGTCGCGCGACGACAGCAACCTGCTGAAGGACGGGATCCGGGCTCTCGGTCAATGGGCGGGTCTTTCATCCGCTCATGCGCCAGCCCCCTCCCCCACCAGCCTGTGTATGCTTTGGCGAAGCGCGGTCCGGCGTGGCCTATCTGTCGGCCAGGCGATAGCCGACCCCCGGCTCTGTGAAAATCCAGCGCGGGTCGGCGGCATCATCGCCGAGCTTGGCGCGCAGCTGGCGGATATAGACGCGCAGATACTGGTTGTCCTCGGCATGGGCCGGCCCCCAGATCGCCTTCAGGAGCATGTCCTGCGTGACCAGCCGCCCGGCATGGCCGGCCAGAAGCCACAAGAGATCGAATTCCTTTCGGGTCAGCTTCAAGTCTTCGCCTGACAGGCTGGCACGATGATCGGCCGCATCGATGACCAGCGGCCCCAGCGTCAGGACGGCCGGGGCCGCATCTGTGGCGCGGTCGCGCAGAAGGCCGCGCAGGCGCGCCAGAAGCTCGCCGGTCGAGAAGGGTTTGGTGACATAGTCTTGCGCGCCGGCATCCAGCGCGGCGATCTTGCCGGCCTCGTCGCTGCGCACCGACAGCACCAGAACCGGCACCTGCGACCATTCCCGAACCGCCTTCAGCACCGAAATCCCGTCCGCATCCGGCAGGCCGAGATCGAGAATGATCGCGGCCGGCGCCTCGCGCGCGGCGAGCGCGATGCCGTCCCGTGCCGTTCCCGCCTCGGAGACGAGATGGCCTTCGGTTTCCAGCGCGACGCGCAGGAAACGCCGGATCGGCGCCTCGTCCTCGACGATCAGGATGCGGGCAGCGGCGGTCACGCGGACACCTCCGGGTTCCAGAGCGGCAGTTCCATCACGATCCGCGTGCCGCGCCCATCGGGATGCACGGCCTCGGCGCGGATCGTGCCGCCATGGGCTTCCACGATCCCCTTGCAGATGGCAAGGCCAAGGCCCGTTCCCGCCTGCCCGCCGTCGCCCTGCTCGGCGCGCCAGAACATGTCGAACACATGGGCGGCCGCGCCCGGCGGCAGGCCCGGCCCCTCGTCCTCGACCGACAGCACCGCCCGCCCGCGCAACTGATGCGCCGCGATCCGGATCGCGCGGCCCGGACCGGCATATTTGCAGGCATTGTCGAAGATGTTGACCAGAATCTGTTCGATCAGCACCGGATCGACCTGCGCCGGCGCCATGTCGACGGGGATCGCCACCTCCATCGGATGGCCCCGCAGCGGGCCGCGCAGCCGGTTGCGTGCCGACCCCACCAGCTCCCGCAGGTCGGTGGCATGGGTCTTCAGCTTCAGCGCACCATGGCCGAGACGGGTCATGTCGAGCAGGTTCTGGATATAGCGGTCGAGCCGGTCGCCCTCGTCACGGATGGTCTCGGCAAGGGTGCCGCGCGCCTCCGCCGTCAGGCCGGGTTGCGTCAGCCCCTCGGCCGCACCGAGGATCGACACCAGCGGCGTGCGCAGGTCGTGACTGACCGACGACAGCAGCGCGGAGCGCAGCCGTTCGGTCTCGCTTGCCACCCGGATCTGCGCCAGATCATCGGCAAGTTTCACCCGCTCCAGCGCCAGGGCCACCTGATCGGCCAGCGCCTCGACCAGCCGCCGGTCGCCGGGCGGCGGTTCGTGCCCGTCCTCGTAGGCAAGGCCGAGAACACCGATCCGCCGGTCGGCGGCCAGCAGCGGCAGGAACAGCCAGCGCGAGGCGGGCAAGGTCGCCGAGCCCTTGCCCGTGGGTTCGCCATGCTCGAAGGCATAGGTCGCCGCGGACAGCTCGCGCGGCTCCATCCGGTCTTCGGGCGGAAAGGCCCCGACGATTGCAAGCTGCCCGTTTTCATTTGGCAACAGCAGGATCGACTGGCATTCAAGCACCGCGGCGACATGGCTGACCGCCGCCCAGACGACATCATCGACGGAGGCCGCCGTGGCGGCCCGGCGCGAAAAGTCATAAAGCTTGCGCGTGCGGTCCGAGATCGCCCGTTGCGCGACGGCCCGGTCGCGCAGCCGCGCCGCAAGATTGCCGGTCAGGATCGAGACGGCAAGGAACAGCAGCAGCGTCACGAACTGGCCCCGGTTCCAGATGTGCAGCGTCATCCGCGGATCGGTGAAGAACAGATTGTAGGCCAGGAAGCTGAGCAAGGCGGCCGCGACAGAGGGCCAGCGCCCCAGTTTCGCGGCAATGGCAACCACCGTCGTCATGTAGAGCAGCGACAGGCTCAGCACCGGGATCAGCCGCTCGGCGCCGAGGGCGATCAGTGTCGTCGCACAGACCGCCAGCGCGACGAGGCCGAGCGGGCGCAGCTGGGCCGGAACATCGGCCCGGGCCGGTCGACGGCGCTGACGCTGACGCGCCGGGCTTTCCTCGTCGGTGACGAGGGTCAGCTCGAACTGCGTCGCGCTGCGCAACAGGCCGGCGACCACGGCCTCATGCGGCGAGGGCGACAGCCAGCGCGCAAGCCGCGCCCGCGGTGCGGGCCGTGGCACGACGATGCGGCGGACATTGTGCTTTTGCGCGAAGTCCAGCACGTCCTGTGCCGCGTCGCGTTCGGTCTGCAGCACCGTCACCTCGGCCCCCAGCCGTTCGGCCAGACGCAGGGACGAGGTGCCCGGCTCGCCCGCAAGATCGCGCTGCGTCTCGGCGCGCAGGCTGGTCAGCGCCACCGCCAGCCACTCGACCCGCGCCCGGTCGGCCGAGCGCCGGGCGATCCGCACTGCATCGCGGCCGACGGCGCCTTCGGGCAGGACGACGAGGATCCGCTCCTGCGTCGGCCAGGGGCCCTCGATCGCGTTTGCCGCCATGTGTTCCTTGAGCTGCGCATCGACCCGATCGGCAGCGGTGCGCATGGCAAGCTCGCGCAGCGCCGTCAGGTTGCCCTTGGCGAAGAAGTTCGCCACCGCCCGCGCCGCCTGGTCCTGCACATAGACCTTGCCCGCGCGCAGCCGCGCGATCAGCTCGTCCGGCGGCAGGTCGATCAGCTCGATCTCGTCGGCGAGTTCAAGCACCTGATCGGGCACCGTCTCGCGCACCCGGATCCCGGTGATCCGCGCGACGGTGTCATTCAGCGTCTCGACATGCTGGACATTCATCGTGGTGTAGACGTCGATCCCGGCCGCCAGCACATCCTCGACATCCTGCCAGCGCTTCTCGTGCCGCGCGCCCGAGAGATTGGAATGCGCGAGCTCGTCGATCAGCGCGAGACCGGGAAGGCGGGCGATCAGGGCATCGACATCCATCTCCTGCAGGATGTGGCCCTGATGATAGACCGTCCGGCGCGGCAGAACCTCGAAACCGCGCAGCATCGCCTCGGTCTCGGCGCGGCCATGGGTTTCCACCACGGCGGCCAGCACGCTGACGCCTTCGGCCGCGCGATCGCGCGCGGCCTGCAGCATGGCGAAGGTCTTGCCCACACCGGGCGCGGCGCCGAGAAAAATCTTCAGCCGTCCCCGGCCTTCGCGGCGGGCCTCGGGCAGAAGAGCCTCGGGTTCGGGGCGGGAGGGTTCGGACATCTGGCCTCTCAGTTTGCCGCAGCAGGCGCCACCGGCGTCGCTGCGTCAAGGGCGAGGTTGGCCAGCAGGACGTTGACGCGCGGCTCGCCATAAAGGCCAAGCCACCGGCTTTCGGTATGGGCGGCGATGATCCGGTTCACCTCGGCGAGGGGAAGACCTCGGGCCGCGGCGATGCGGGCGGCCTGACCATGGGCGTTGGCCGGCGAGATCTGCGGATCAAGGCCGGACCCCGACGCGGTGACCGCATCCATCGGGGCCGTGCCGCCATTCGCAGCCTCCCAGGCGCTGCGCCGGGCCGCCACCTCGCGGCGCAGCGCCGCCGAGCTCGGGCCGAGGTTCGAGGCGCCCGAGGGCATGGCGCTGAACGCCGCGGCCGAGGGGCGCGGATGCAGATAGCGCGCGCCGGTGAAGTCCTGTGCGATCAGCCGCGAGCCGATCACGGTGCCGTCCTGCACGATCAGGCTGCCGTTGGCGGCGGCTGGCACCAGCGCCTGTGCGATCGCGGTGATCGCCAGCGGATAGGCGAGGCCGGTGAGAAGGGTCATGCCCGCAAGCAGGACAAGGGCGGGGCGGAATTGGGTCAGCATGGAAGCCTCCTTACACAAGGCCAAGGGCGGTGACGGCGATGTCGATCGCCTTGATCCCGAGGAAGGGCACGATCAGCCCGCCCAGCCCGTAGATCGACAGGTTGCGCCGCAACAGCGCTGCGGCGCTCGAGGGCTGGTATTTCACCCCGCGCAGCGCGAGCGGGATCAGCGCGACGATGATCAGCGCGTTGAAGATCACCGCCGACAGAAGGGCGCTTTGCGGCGAGGCGAGCCCCATGACGTTCAGAACGCCCAGCCCCGGAAAGGCGGTGACGAAGATCGCCGGCAGGATGGCGAAGTACTTCGCCACGTCATTGGCGATCGAGAAGGTGGTCAGCGCGCCGCGCGAGATCAGCAGCTGCTTGCCCACCATCACCACCTCGATCAGCTTGGTCGGATCGCTGTCGAGGTCGATCAGGTTCGCCGCCTCCTTCGCGGCGGGCGTGCCCGAGTTCATCGCCACCCCCACATCCGCCTGCGCCAGCGCGGGCGCGTCGTTCGAGCCGTCGCCGCACATCGCGACCAGCCGCCCGCCCGCCTGTTCGCGGCGGATGTAGTCGAGCTTCATCTCGGGCGTCGCTTCGGCAAGGAAGTCGTCCACCCCCGCCTCGGCGGCGATTGCGGCGGCGGTCAGGGGATTGTCACCGGTGATCATCACCGTGCGGATGCCCATCGCGCGCAGCTCGGCAAAGCGCTCGCGCACGCCGGGCTTGATCACGTCCTTCAGATGGATCGCGCCGAGGATCACGTCGTCTTGCGCCACCAGAAGCGGCGTGCCGCCGGAGCGGGCGATCTCGTCGATCCTCGCGCGCAGCGCCGGATCGGCGGAGCGCCCGACGAACCGCTCCACCGCATCCACCGCGCCCTTGCGCAGCTGCCGGCCCGGCAGATCGACGCCGGAAAGCCGGGTCTGGGCGGAGAAGGCGACGGGCTCGCCCCGTTCCACGCTCTCGCCGGTCAGGGCGGGGAGCAGCCGGCGCGCCAGATCGACGATCGACTTGCCTTCCGGCGTGGCATCGCTGAGCGAGGCAAACCAGGCGGCACGGACCAGTTGCGTCTCGATCACGCCATGGGCCGGATAGAAGGCCTCGGCCATCCGGTTGCCGAAGGTGATCGTGCCGGTCTTGTCAAGCAGCAGCGTGTCCACATCCCCCGCCGCCTCGACCGCACGCCCGGATTTGGCGATGACATTGGCGCGCACCAGCCGGTCCATGCCGGCGATGCCGATGGCCGACAGAAGCCCGCCGATGGTGGTGGGGATCAGCGTCACGAACAGCGCCGCAAGCGTGATGACCGGGATCGCGATGCCCGAATAGCGGGCGAAGGGGGCGAGCGTGACCACGACGAAAAGGAAGATCAGCGTCAGCCCGGCAAGGAGGATGTTCAGCGCGATCTCGTTCGGGGTCTTCTGCCGCTCCGCCCCCTCGACCAGCGCGATCATCCGGTCGAGGAAGCTCTTGCCCGGCTCGGCGGTGATCTTCAGGATCAGGCTGTCGGAAACAATCCGGGTGCCGCCGGTGACCGAACAGCGGTCGCCGCCGGATTCGCGGATGACGGGTGCGCTTTCGCCGGTGATCGCGCTTTCGTCGACCGAGGCGACGCCGCGGATCACCTCGGCGTCGGTCGGGATCAGGTCTCCGGCCTCGACGCGCACGAGCTGCCCGGCCCGCAACGCCGAGGACGGCACCGATTTCGGCGCAGGGTCGTCCTCGCGGGTGAGCAGCCGGACCATGGTTTCGGCCTTGGTTGCGCGCAGGCTGTCGGCGCGGGCCTTGCCGCGGCCTTCGGCGAGCGCCTCGGCGAAATTGGCGAAGAGGACGCAGACCCAGAGCCAGAAGGCCACCTGAAGGGTCACGCCCCAGCCCGGCGCGCCGATGGCAAGGTCGCGCAGGGCGAGCACGCTGGTCAGCCCGGCGGTGACGGCGGTGACGAAGATCACCGCGTTGCCCATCAGGGCGCGGGGGCGAAGCTTGCTGAAGGCGGCTTTCAGCGCCGCCGTATAAAGGCCCGGATGGGCGGTCGAAGAGATGGACATGGGGTGTCCCTGAACTGAAGGGGGAAGGCGTGGCCCCTCGGGGCCGCGCGGGATCAGAAGCTTTGCCCTGCCGCCAGGGCGGTCTGTTCTGCGATCGGGCCAAGCGCGAGCACCGGGAAGAACGTCAGCGCGCCCAGGATCGCGACGGTCAGGATCAGCAGCGTCACGAACAGCGGCCCGTGCGTCGGGAAAGTGCCCGAGGTGACGGCGGCGCGCTTCTTCGCGGCGAGCGAGCCGGCAATCGCCAGCATCGGCACGATGATGGCATAGCGGCCGAGGAGCATCAGAAGGCCAAGGGCCGTCGTCTGCCACTGCGTCGCCGCGCCGAACCCGCCGAAGGCCGAGCCGTTGTTGCCGACGGCTGAGGAATAGGCATAGAGGATCTCGCTCAGCCCATGCGGCCCCGCCTCTTGCACCGAGGCCAGCGCCGCCGGCACCGTGGCCGAGATCGCCCCGCCCGCCAGAATGCCGAGCGGCATCGACAGAAAGGCCAGCATCGCGAGCGTCACCTCGCGCGCCTCGATCTTGCGGCCAAGGTATTCCGGGGTGCGCCCGACCATCAGCCCGGCCAGGAAGACCGCCAGCACGACATAGAGCAGCATCCCGTAAAGCCCGGCGCCGACGCCGCCGAAGACCACCTCACCGATCATCATGTTGACCATCTCGACAAGGCCCGAGAGCGGCATGAAACTGTCGTGCATCGCATTGACCGAGCCATTGGAGGCCGCCGTCGTCGCCGCGGCCCAAAGGGCGGAGAGACCGGCGCCGAAGCGCTGTTCCTTGCCCTCCATGTTGGTGCCGAGGCCAAGGGCCGCGTTGCCGCCCGTCTCGCCCCACCAGATCACCACGAGGCCAAGGACGAACATCACGCCCATGGCGGCAAAGATCGCCCAGCCTTGCCGGCGGTCTTGCGCCATCCGGCCGAAGACGAAGCAGAAGGCGACGGGAATGAGCAGGATCGACAGGCACTGGACCATGTTCGACAGCACCGTCGGGTTCTCGAACGGATGGGCCGAGTTCACGCCGAAGAAGCCGCCGCCATTGGTGCCAAGCTGCTTGATGGCAATCTGTGCGGCGGCGGGGCCGCGCGCGATCACCTGATCGGCGCCTTCGACCGTGGTTGCGTGCACCGCCCCGAGCAGCGTCTGCGGCACGCCCTGCACGGCCAGCACCAGCGCCACCACCACCGACAGCGGCAGCAGCACATAGAGAACCGAGCGCGTCATGTCGGCCCAGAAATTGCCAAGCCCCGCGCCCCTCTCGCCGGTGAAGCCGCGGATCACCGCGATGCCGACTGCCATGCCGGTTGCCGCCGAAACGAAGTTCTGCACCGTCAGACCGGCCATCTGCGCGAGATAGCTGAGCTGCGCCTCGCCGGAATAGGCCTGCCAGTTGGTGTTGGTGACGAAGCTGATCGCGGTGTTGAAGGCCAGATCAGCCGGCATGCCGGCAATGCGGTCGGGGTTCATCGGCAAGGCGCCCTGCAGGCGCAAGATCGCATAGAGGGCAACGAACCCCGTCAGGTTGAAGACCAGAACGGCAAGCGCATAGGCCTTCCAGCCCTGCGAAACATCGGCCCGGATGCCGGCAAGGCGGTAGAAGCCGCGCTCGAGCGGGCCGAAAACGGGCGAAAGCGGCGTGGGCTGTGCGGCATAGACACGGGTCATCAGGCCGGCCAGCGCCCACCCGCCGGCCGTCAGCACCGCGCAAAAGAGGAGATATCCCAGAAGGTCTTGCATCGTCGCCCCTTCAGAAACGGTCCGGACGCAACAGCGCCAGGATCAGGAAACCGAACATCCCCGCCGCGACGGCGAGGCCCAGGATGATGTCGAACATGCCGCCCTCACATCCTGTCGATGAGGCGCAGGGCGCCGGCAAAAAGGCAAAAGCCCGCCAGCCCGAGCGCGAGATAGATGAGGTCTGCCATGGCAGTCTCCCGCTGTTGTCATGGCCGGGTGATCGCGCGGGGGGGCGTGAAGGGGATATATGAAAGGCAGCAGGGGGGCATAAAGATCGCGTAAAACCGCGCCGCGAGCGCGCGAGGTCGGGGGCGCAGAGCGCGGCTGCAGTGGTTTGCGACCGCGCGCCTCCAGGGCTTCGGCCATGCCGTCTGTGCCACCGACGGGCGCCAGTTCGGGGCCGGAACGGCGTGTTGCCGCTTGGGTCTTCGGCCGCGGTGTGCTACCCGTGCGGGTATGCCTCCGCTCCCCCCTCCCGACCCGTTCAACGCTCTCGTGGAGGCGCTTGACCTTCCGCCGCTGAAAGACGGCCCGCTGAGTGGCACGCGCTTCACGGTGAAGGACAATATCGACCTCGCCGGACATCGCACCTCTTACGGCAGCCCGGCCTGGCGCGACGCCCATCCCGCGCCGGTCCACAATGCCCTTTGCGTCGATCAGCTGCTGGCGGCCGGGGCGCGCTGCGTGGGCAAGGCCATCGCGGATGAATTCACCTACAGCCTTGATGGCGAGAGCCAGTTCTTCGGCACGCCCCGCAATGCGCGGGCTCCGGACCGGGTCCCGGGCGGATCGTCAAGTGGTTCGGCCGCCTCCGTCGCCAACGGCCTGGCCGATTTCTCGATCGGCACGGATTCGGGGGGGTCGGTGCGGGTTCCGGCAAGCCTGTGCGGGATCTGGGGCATGCGCCCCTCGCTGCACCGCATCTCCGAGGCCGGGGTGCTGCCCTTCATGCCGAGCGTCAGCACGGTGGGGATCCTCGCCGCGAGCCTGCCGTTGCTCGAGACCGTGGCGCGTGTCCTGCTGCGCAGCGGAGCAAGACCGGCGATCTCACCGCGCCGCCTGCTGGTGCTGAGCGACGCGGTCGAGCTTGCCGCCCCCGCCGTGCAGCGCCAGGTGCGCACGGCTCTGGATGACATCGCGCGGCGCACCGGGCTTGCCGCGGAGCCGATCCGTTTCGCGCAGCTCATCGGCGAGGACCGGCCCTTGAGCGACTGCAACCTGAGGGCATTGCGCGACCTGCAGACTGCGGAATTGCAAAGCACGATCGGCAACTGGATCGAGACCGCCCGGCCCGAGCTCGGCACCACCTTCTCGCTGGCTTATGGCAATGTGCGCCGGTTCGACCGGATCGCCGCCTTGGAAAGCCTGACGCGCAGCGAGCGGCTGTTCGAACGGATCAACGCGGCGCTTCCCGCGGGCACGATCATCTGCTTCCCCACCACCCCCTGCATCGCGCCGCCGAAAGGGTCGCTCAGGACGCTCGAGGCGGTGACGGCCTTCTACGATCCCACGATGACCCTCACCGCGTTCTCCGCCGTCGCCCGCCTTCCCGAGATCTCGGCGCCGCTGCTGACGGTCGAGGGATGCCCGGTCGGGCTGTCCTTCGCCGCCGGGCATTATCAGGACGAGGCTCTTCTTCTGGCGCTGTCCGAGTTTCTGCGGCCGCGGGATCGTTGAGGGCGGCGCGGCGCCGATCGCCACACTCCCCCCGCGGCCCCGCGCCGCGCTTGGCGGTCAGGGCAGCAACGGGCCTCTTCCCGGCCCGAATAGGCAGAGCGGGAAACTCCGGCGTCAAGCGGTCCGGGTCTCCGCGCATCAGATCAGACCGGCAGGCCTCGCCGTTTCCGCGCAACGGGGGGCGTCACCCGCGCGCGGAAACGGGAGGCACAGGCTTTCACCCCAAGGTGCGGCCGCCGTCCACCACCAGATCCGCACCGGTGATGATCGCCGCCTCGTCCGAGGCGAGGAAGGCCACGGCATTGGCGATATCGGCAGGGTCGGGCAGACGGTCGACGCAATGCTGGGCCAGCAGGACCTCAAGCGCCTTTTCTTTCGATCCGAAACGCTTGACCAGCATCGCCTCGACCAGCGGCGTCCAGACCCAGGTCGGATGCACCGCATTGACCCGCACGCGATAGCCGCTCTTGCCCGCGCTGAAGGCGGCGTTGCGCGTCAATGCCCGCACGCTCGCCTTGCTGACATTGTAGGGGATCGCGTCCAGACTGCTGACGAAGGCCGTGGTCGAGCCGATATTGACGACGGCGCCACCGCCGCTGTCCTTCATCACCCGGATCGCCTCGCGGGTGCCCAGAAAGGTGCCGTCCACGTTCACCGACATGATCCGCTGCCATTCGGCGGTCGGCAGCGCGTCGATCAGGAAGCTGCCATTGCCGACGACCCCGGCGGCATTGACCAGAACGTCAAGCTTGCCGGCCTCGGCCACCACCGCATCGAGGGTCTGGCGCCAATCCGCATCCGACGTGACGTCGAGCGGCACGATGACCGGCGCGGCAAGCCCCTCGAAGGCCGCGGCGATGCTGTCGGTCGGTTCCGGTTTCAGATCGGCAAGATAGACCTTGCCGCCCTCCTGCGCGATGCGCTTGCCGATCGCGGTGCCAAGCGCCCCGGTGCCGCCGGTGATGAAGGCGGTCTTGCCTGCAAACCTTTTGTTCATTCGGTCTGTATCCTTCTTTGAAATCCGCCCGGGCCCGGTGCGGGGCACGGGCCGTGGCAGTCATTCGTCGACGACACCATTGCCCAGCGTGCCGATGCCGGTGATCTCCACCTCGACCTGCATCCCCGGGGCGAGGTAAAGCTGCGGCTTGCGGAATTTGCCGACCCCGCCCGGCGTGCCCGTCGCGATCACATCGCCCGGCTGCAAGGTGAGCACGCTCGAGATATAGGCGATCATCTCGGGGATCGAGATCGCCAGATCGTCGAGCCCGGCCTGCTGCACCACCACGCCGTCAACCCGGGTGGTCAGGGTCTGCGCGGTGATATCCTCCACTTCGTCGGCGGTCACGATCCACGGCCCGATGGAGCCCGAGGCCTCGAAGCTCTTGCCCGGCCAGAACTGGGTCGTGTGGATCTGATAGTCGCGGATCGACCCTTCGTTCACGCAGGTATAGCCCGCCACATGATCGAAAGCCGCCTCGGCCGGAATGTGGCGCCCCGCCTTGCCGATGATCACCGCCAGCTCGCCCTCATAGTCGAAGTCCTTGCTGACCTTCGGGCGCACCAGCGGCGTGCCGTGCCCGACCAGCGAGGACGGGTAGCGGGTGAAGATCGAGGGATGGCGGGGCCGGTCGCGGCCGGTCTCGGCGATGTGTGACAGGTAGTTCAGCCCGACACAGAGGATCTTTTCCGGGGTCGGAACCGGCGGCAGCAGCGTGACATCGGCCAGCGGAAGGGCCGTGCCGACCCCGGCCAGACCGGCCACCGCGTCGGCAGCGATCACCTGACGCAGATCGGCATATTGCGCCCCCGGAACGGCCCCGGCATCCAGAACGTCGGAACCGACAACGGTGCCATAACTGGCCGTCCCCGAGGGGGTGATGAAAGAAACAAGACGCATTCGTCGCTCCTGCAGAGTCTGGGATAAGGAAAATCTGATGATGGTCGCCGCGCGTGGACGCGGTCACAGATCGGACGGCGGCGCGACGCGCTCTCCGTCCGCGGCCACGCCGGGCCAACGGGCAAGCAGCTTGTCCGCCGTCGCCTGATAGTGTTGCAGCAGCAGCGCCGTGGCCCGCTCCGCATCGCGTTGCAGCACCGCCTCCAGAATGTCGGCATGTTCCTGCTCGACGTTGCGCGCACTCGTGGTCGTGACCGGCCCCGAGGTGACACGGTAGATCTCGGTCGCCGCCGCGAGCTTTTCGCAAATGTCGATCAGGGCCGGGATGCCACAGGCCTCGACCAGCTTTGCGTGAAATGCGCGGTGCGCGTTGAACCATTCGGGGTTGCCGTGCAGCTGGTCGCCGGGCAAACGGCGCTGCGTGCGCGACAGCCGATGATGGGCCGCCAGCACCTCGGTCTCCCAGTCCATGCCCCCGCGCTCGATTGCCAGCGCCAGCGCCAGCTTTTCGTTATGGCAGCGCAACACCGTCAGATCGAGCAGTTCCTTGCGGTCGAGTTCGGGCACGGAAAACCCCTGCCCCGTCGTCGAGCTGACCAGACGGTCGCCGCTCAGCAAGATCAGCGCCTCGCGCACGACGGTCGTGCTGGCGTTGTATTCCTTGCTCAGAACCGCAGGCTGCAGCCGGGTGCCCGGCGTGATCTGACCGTCAAAAATGCCCTGACGGATCCGCTGATAGACATCCAGCGCCAGTGACTTTGCTTCTCCCCGTTTCGACATGGCCCAGCGTTCCTATCTGTATCTTGGAAAAAATGACATTTGTGCATGCGGCTCAGCGGATCATCTGCGACGGCAGCCAGGTGACGAGCCCCGGGAAAACCGTGATGACGATCACCACGGCCAGAGCCAGCGGCACGAACAGCAGGACGCCGGAAAAAACGTCCCTAAGCGAGATCCGATGGCCGATGTTGATCTCGGGGTCCTGCGCCATGCGATGACCGATGAACACCAGCAAGCCAACAGGCGGCGTCAGGATGCTGATTTCCGCCATCAGCACCAGAAAGACGCCGAACCACATCGGATCATAGCCCGCCGCGACCACGATCGGCATGATCAGCGGAACCGTCAGCAGCATCATCGCGATCGCATCCATGAACATCCCGAGCACGAGGTAGAGCAGGATCAGCAGACCGAAGAACACGACGACATTGCCCGAGACCTCCCGCATGCTCTGCGACAGCCATTGCGCGGCGCCGGTGACGGCCAGCAGGCGGCTGAGGATGGCCGCGCCGATGACCAGGATCAGCACCGAGCCCACCGCCGACAGCGTGCCACGCGCCGCCCCGAACAGCGAGCGCAGGAAGCTGCGTGCGTCCTGCACGGCAAGGCAATAGAGCGCCGCCCCCACCGCCCCCACCGATGCGCATTCGGTCACCGTCAGGAACCCGCCGCCGAGGCCGCCGAAGATCACCGCGATCAGCAGCGGCACCGGCCAGGCCCCGGCGACGATGCGCAGCTTCTCGCGCGGGCTCAGGGCCGGGGCCGCCGCGCCCTTCGCGCCGCGCCCCGTGGCGCCGACCCAGTCGGGACGGAGCACGGCGATTGCCACCACGGTCAGCACATAGGCAAGGGTCAGCAGGATCCCCGGGATCGTGCCCGCGAGCAGCTGCGGCCCGACCGGCACCTCGGCGAAGCCCGCGAAGATCACCATCATGATGCTCGGCGGGATCAGCTGGCCGATGGTGCCGGCGCTGAGCACCGCGCCGACCGCAAGGCGCTTGTCATAGCCAACGCGCAGCATCTCGGCGATCGCGATCCGGCCAAGCGCATAGGTGCTGCCCACGGTCGAGCCGCTGATCGCGCCGAGGCCCGCCCCGGCGATATTGGTCGTCGCGGCCAGATTGCCGGGCAGCCAGAAGAACAGGATGCGCGCGGCAGCGTAAAGCTTGGTGGTGATCCCAGAATACCAGAGCATCAGCCCCATGAAGACGAACATCGGCAGCACGACGAAGGTCGAACCGGAGGCGGTGGTGAAGGGCACCTGCGACAGCGTCGTGTCAAGCGCACGCGGGCCCATCACGGCATAGAGGCCGATCGCGCCCGAGACCCCCATCGCGAGCCCGACGCTCATGCCCAGTCCCATCAGCGCGAACATCATGCCCAGTGCCACGATGGCACGCAGCTCCCGCGCCATATCGACGAAGAACAGCGCGCCACAGACCGCGCCGAGCACGGTCAGCAAGATCACCCAGGACACGCCCTTCCACGGCAGCACATCGGCCGGGACAGGGGTGGCAAGGTCAGAAATCGGTGTCATCTGCTGGGTCATCACAGGGCCTCCGGGCTTTCCATGGGCTCATCCGCATCGGGGCTCGCCCCGGACAGAACGACGTAGAGATGCTGCGCAATGACCAGCGCGAAGCTCAGAAAGCCCACGGCCGTCACAAAGCGCACGGGCCAGATGGCGATCTTGTAGGCACCGGCATATTCGCCGTCGGTCATGCTCTCGAACGCGACGCGAAAGCCAAGCCACGCCATCTTCAGCAAGATCAGGATCGACAGGACCGCCACGATACCGTCCGCCAGTTTCAGCGCATTGCGGCCCAGAACTTCGGTCAGCATCGAGACCCGCACATGTTCATGGCTGACACCGGCCCACCAGATGCCGACAAAGACCATCGGCACCATCAGCCAGTATGATGTGACCTCAAGCGCCCCGGGAATGGGCGTATTGAACATGTTGCGCGACACGACGTCGGCGAAGGTCAGCAAGATCAGCACGTAAAGACAGACGCTCCCCAGTCCGGTGAGCGCGGCCTTCCCCACGCGCCAGACTGGCAGCTTTCGTTTGCCTGGGATCGAAATCATGGGAGTTCTCGCAAATGGCGATTGCGCAGCCTCGGGCGGGCGGGCAATGGCGGATGGGGGCATGCAGCGCGGCGGTGCGGGCGAAATGGGCCATACCCAGCCCGCCCGCAGCGGCGCGTCAGGGCTGCGTTGCGCTGTACGGGGTGACGATCTCGGTCAGGATCTGCGCCTTAAGCGGGGCGAAATCCGGCAGCTCTCCGCCCTTGGCCACGAAATCCCCCCAGGAGGTGTAATCCCCCCCGAACCCGAGGTTGTCGCTGAGCAAGGCGCGCCATTTCGTCCGCAGCTCCGTCAGGCGCGCAACCTCGCGGGCGGGATCGGCAACCTCTGCCGGACTGGTGGCGACGGCATCGGCGCGGACGGCATCGTGATGGGCATCGACCTTCTGGCGCATGTCGGCATCCGGCGTCGTATAGACGACCCCGCTTTCGATGCTGGATTTCGCCGCGCGCAACTGCTGCCGCAGTGCGGCTTCGAGCAGCTCCGAGGCATATTGCGCGGTCTCGTCCCAGATGATCTCCTTCAGATCCTGCGGGAAGGCATTCCACGTCTCGAGATTGAAGCCATAGACCGCCTGCGCATAGGCCGTCAGCCCCATCCCCAGATTGAAGTACTTGCCGTGATCGAAGAACCCGTTGGCCCCCGCATCGGCAAGCCCCCCCATCCAGCAGTCGATCACGCCGGACTGGAAGGCCTGATAGACCTCGGTGATCGGCAGCGCGACCGGAGTCAGCCCCAGGTTCTGCGCCTCTTTGGTCCAGGTTTCCCCCGCGACCCGGCTGCGTTTGCCCGCGAGCTCAGAAAGGCTCGCATTGTCTTCCTTGCACAGCAGACCATAGGGGCCGGTGATCGAGAAGGACGGCATCACCGGCATGATCCCGGCATCCAGCAGCTGCTGAGTGTGCGCGGTCAGGCCGGCGTTCCATTCATACCCGGCCAATGCGGCGGTCGCCACTTCGAGGATCGGGTTCTGTTCGCTCGGAATCGCCAGACTGCCCTGCCACTCGTCCACCGAGAATTTCGCCGGCTCATAGGCCGGCAGAACGAAGCCGAAATCGAACAGCCCTGCCCCGAGCCCCGAGGTCAGCTCCTGTGCCGGCACAAGACTGCCCGCGTAGTAATATTCGAATTTCAGCTTGCCTCCGCTGCGCTTTTCCAGCCGCGCGGTATAGGCCTCCATCGGCGCCGTGAACCAGTTGTCGGGCCCGTAAAGCGAGGCCACGCGCAGCGTCATCGGCTTCATATCCGCCAGAGTTTCGGCCGAGGCGGCCAGGGGTGCAAAAAGCGCCGCCGTCAGCACGGCCCCCGTCATCATGATCTTCATTGCTGTCTCCTCCCGTAAACAAAGCTGAATGGCTGCGCTCCACCGTCCCCGGACCCGTCCCCCTCCCGTCCAGGTCCAGCGCGTCACACGGCACCGCAAAAGCGAATCCAGCGCCTAGAATCGATTAATTATCCAAAAATATTTTTCCGTCAACCGCAGACACCGCCGCAGCAGCGAGGGTTGTTCCCCACCCGCATCGGCGTTGTTGCGCAACGGCCTGATCTGGCGCGCCGAAAGCCGGACATCTCGCCGGGCTCAGGACCCCTTGATTTCAGGCGCCGGAAGCGCCGGAGCGCACCGGCGCCTTTGCCCGGATCATGACCGGACAGGCTGCCGCGAGCGCTGCGAACAAGACGATCGTGGTCGTCTCCGACAGGACTGCGCTCCTTGCGGGATCGCGGCAGCCCCACCTTGGCACACAGATGCCATCGGGGCGGCCACCCCCGAAGCCACAGGTTGCGCATCGGCCCGCGCCCGGGCGCGTCGCAGTCTAGTCCTCGCCGCGGCGGCAGGCCGAGGGGGTCAGCCCGAACATCGCCCGGAACAGGCGCGAGAACTGCGCCTGATCGGAAAAGCCGAAGCGATAGGCGATGTCGGCGATCGAGGCGCCGGGGGTGGTGCGCAGCGCATCGCGCGCGGCGATCAGCCGGCTTTCGCGGATGAACTGCGCCACCGTCGCGTTGGTCTCGCCAAAGAGCTCGTGCAGGTAGCGTTTCGAGATCGCGCAGGCCTGCGCCACGGTCTCGGGCGACAGATCCGGGTCGGAGAGGCGGGCGCGGATCACCTGCTCGGCCCGGCGCAGATGCGCGGCGCGCACCGCGCTCGTCGCGCCCTCGACCGTCTCGGACTGACCGTCGAGCGCCAGCGCCAGCAGCTCGACCACCTGCCGGCCCAGCACCTCGGCGGCGTATTCGTCGGCGCGCGGCAGCCCCTGCAGCGCCCGCACCGTCTGGGTGAAGAGCCCGGCCACCCCGTCGCGCCCGTCGAAGACCCGGGCGCAGAACCGGTCCGGGCCGCGCAATTTCTCCGACAAGCCATGCTTCGAGATCTTCAGCACGCACAGCTCGTTCGTCGCGCCATAGGAAAAGCGATAGGGCGCGTCGCCGCGTTCGATCAGGAAACCGCCCGGGTCGCAGACCACCTCGCGGCCGAGCTGGCGGAAGGCCACCGGGCTCAGCCGCGGGATGGTGATCAGAAATTCCTCCTCGGCGCCGGCGCGGATGTGGCTTGGCAGGCGCTCGTATTGCGCGGGCTCGGTCATCAGCCGCGACAGCGACACCGGCCCCATCGAGCGCCGCTCGATCCGGCCCGAGAAGCGGGCGGCGTCGCGGAAGGTGAGGTCGAGCGGGAAATAGGCCTCGGCGATGGTGCCGGACCAGAACCGCGCGCGCAGCGGCGGGGCAACCTCGTCGGTGTGGCGGGCAACGACCTCCATGCGCAGTCTCCCGTTGCGCTTTTCGAATCGGTAACCGCGCCGCGCCCTGTCGATCAAGACGTTTTCGCGACAGCCGCCCGGCTTGCGCACCCGGCGACAAATCCCGGTGCGCGGAATGACAAAACCGGCCGCCCGGCGCGCTGAGTGACAAGTTTTTGCGCATCCGCGTGCAAGATCGCGCCGCCCCGAGTCGCGCAGCCTGAAGGGACAATGCGAGGCCGGACAGCGGCCCGTGCGAACAGGGAGAACTGACATGACCCGCCCCGGCGGCCCGGTTTTCGCATGCCCGCTGTCCCTGAACACAAGGACCGACAGGGCATGACAAGACGCAAGGTGGACCCGATCACGCTTTCCGTGGTGCGGGGCGTTCTGGAAACGACACAGCGCGAGATGACGCTCGCGCTCGAGCAGACGGCGCGCAGCTCCGTCTTCAACCTGGCGCATGACTATTCGACCGCGCTCTTCAACGGCGCGCCAGAGATGATCTTGCAGGGCCAGGACATCCCGATTCACCTCGGCTCGCTGATCCCGGCGATGAAATCGGTGGCGCGTTTCTTCGAAGGCGAGATCCACGAGGGCGACCTGATCTTGCACAACGACCCCGCCTATGGCGGCAGCCACATCATCGACACCTGCATGTACATGCCCGTCTTCTACGAGGGCGAGCTGGTGTTCTGGACGGTGTGCAAGGGCCATCTGACCGATGTCGGCGGGCCGGTGCCGGCGGGCTACAACCCGAACGCCACCGAGATCTTCGCCGAGGGGCTGCGGATTCCGCCGGTGAAGATCTGGGACCGCGGCGTGCCGCGCCACGACGTGATGAACATGATCCTGACCAACATGCGCGCCCGCCGCGATCAGGAGGGCGATTTCAACGCGCTGATCGGCGCCTGTCAGGTGGGGGCGCGCAACCTCAAGGGGATGATGGACAAATACGGCAAGCAGGTGGTGCAGGACTGCATCGCCGAGCTGCTCGACATGGCCGAGGCGCATATGCGCAAGCTGATCGCGGCGGTGCCCGACGGCACCTATTCGGGCACCGCGATCCTCGAGGATGCGGGCCACGGTCTGGGCGATTTCGAGATCACCGCGACCGTCACCATCAGTGGTGACAATTGCCGCATCGCCGTCAGCTCGCCGCCGCAGGTGCCCTATTTCATCAACTCCTACGAGGGCAACAGCCACTCGGGCGTCTATCTCGGGCTGATGATGTTCGCGCAGCTGCCGCCGCCCTACAACGAGGGGCTCTATCGCTGCGTCTCGACCGACATGGGGCCGAAGGGCACGTTGTGCAACGCGCAATCCCCGGCGCCGCACATGAACTGCACCACGACGCCGATGGAGACCCTGACCGACGCCGTGCGTCTGGCCTTCGAGCAGGCGGCACCCGCCAAGGTCGCGGCGAGCTGGGGCCATGCCAACGGCTGCAACATCGCCGGCTGGGACAAGCGCCACGACGAGGAATACGTCACCATGGTGCTGGCCTCGATCATCTCGGGCGCCGGCGCCACGGCGACACAGGACGGCTGGCACGCCTGCGGGCCCGAATGCTGCTTCGGCGCGCTGCATTCGGGCGATATCGAGATGCTCGAACATTCCTATCCGATCATCATCCACGAATACGGGCTGATGGAGGATTCGGGCGGCGCGGGGCGCAACCGTGGCGGCTCGGGCACCCGCTGGGAGGTCGAGCCGCTCGACGCGCCGATGACCCTCGTCACCTTCGGCGAGGGGCGGCGGATCCCGGCCATGGGCGCCTCGGGCGCGCGCTCGGCGCTGGTGCCGCCGAAGGTCGGCCGGCTCGAGGTGACGCGCGGCGGCGAGACCACCGTGATCACCGAGAACGTGATCGAGACGATCCGCCCGGGCGAGCGCGCCGCCAACATGAACCCCGGCGGCGGCGGCTATGGCAACCCGTTCGAGCGCGACATCGCCCGCGTGGTCGAGGACGTGAAGAACGGCCTCGTCAGCCTCGAGGGTGCGCGGCTCGATTACGGCGTCGTCATCACCGACCGCGCGACGCTTGCCGTCGATGCCGAGGCGACGCGCGCGCTGCGCTCGGCCTGATCCCTTCATCTTGCCCGAAATACCTCCGGGGGGACCGGGGGGCAGGCAGCCCCCCGCGCGACCCCGGCCACAGTCAAGGACCCATCCCATGCAGAACCAATACCGCCTCGGCATCGACGCCGGCGGCACCTTCACCGACTTCATCCTCGCCGACCGCAGCGGCGGCGTGCGGATCTTCAAGGCGCTCTCGACGCCGCAGGACCCGACCCGCGCGATCCAGAACGGCCTGGCCCTGATCGAGGAAGAGACCGGCATCTCGCCGCGCGAGATCGTCTCGAACGCCGATCTGTGCATCAACGGCACCACCGTCGGGCTGAACGCGCTGATCCAGCACAAGGGCGCGCGCACCGGGCTGATCGCCACGGCCGGCCACCAGGACAGCATCGAGATCCGCCTCGGCCACAAGGAAGACGGCTATCGCTACGACCCCGACTATCCGCCGGCGCGGATGCTGGTGCCGCGCTATCTGCGCCGCGGCGTGCGCGAGCGGGTGCTGTCGACCGGCGCCGTGCACAGCGCGCTGAACGAGGAGGACGTGCGCGAGGCCTGCCGCCATTTCCTGGCCGAGGGCGTCGAGTCGGTCGCGATCTCCTTCGTCTGGTCGGTGCTGCACCCCGCCCACGAGCGCCGCGCCGGCGAGATCGTGCGCGAGATGATGCCGGGTGTGCGCCTCACGCTGGGCAGCGCGCTCTATCCGCAGGTGCGCGAATACACCCGCACCTCGACCGCGATCGTGAACGCCTATCTGGCGCCGATCCTCGCGGGCTATGTCGAGAAGGTCGACGGCTATTTCCAGTCGCTCGGCGCGCGCGCCCCGGTGCGCTACTTCCAGTCGAACGGCGGGCTGGCGCTTGGCCGGGTGGTGTCGGACCAGTCGGTCTATGCGATCAACTCGGGCCCGGCCTCGGCACCGCAGGCGGCGCTGTATCTCGGCGAGCCCTGGGGGATGGAGGACATCATCACCGTCGACATGGGCGGCACGTCGTTTGACATCACCCTGACCCGCAACGGCCGCGCCAATGTCTCGAAGGACATCGACTTCCTGCGCTATCGCATCGGCATCCCGATGATCCAGGTCGAGACCCTGGGCGCGGGCGGCGGCTCGATCGGCTGGATCGACGAGATCGGGCTGTTGCAGATGGGGCCGCAATCGGCGGGCTCGGAACCGGGCCCGGCCTGCTACGATCAGGGCGGCGAGCAGCCGACGACCACCGACGCGAACCTGGTTCTGGGCTATCTGAACCCCGACGGGCTCGTCGGCGGGCGGCTGCCGCTGAACGTCGCGAAAGCCCGCCGCGCGATCGAGACGCATCTGGCCGCGCCGCTTGGCATCAGCGTCGAGAAGGCGGCGCATGGCATGTTCACCATCGTCAACAACAACATGGTGAACGCGATCCGGCGGGTCTCGGTCGAGCGCGGCTATGACCCGCGCGACTTCGTGCTGAACTGCGCCGGCGGGGCGACGGCCGCCCATATCACCGCGCTCGCCCGCGAGATGGGCATCCGCAAGGTGCTGATCTCCAAGCTCGCCTCGGGGCTGTGCGCCTTCGGCCAGATCATCTCGGACGTGAAATACAACTACATGGCGCCGGCGCCGGTGCGGCTTGAAGGGGCCGAGGCCGCGGCCAAGCTTGACGCACTGTTCAAGGAGCTCGAGGCGAAGGGCCGCGCCGATCTGGCCGGCGACGGCTTCGGGGCCGAGCGCGTCTCGGTGCTGCGCTCGCTCGACATGCGCTATGTCGGGCAGGTGCATGAATGCACCGTCTCGGTCGAGCCCTTCGAGGTGACCGAGGCCGCGCTCGAGCGTCTCAAGGCCGCCTTCCACGCCCGCCACGAAGAGCTTTACACCTATTCGGAACCGGGCAGCGTGGTCGAGGTGGTGAACGTCGAAAGCGCGCTGACCGGCGCCGTCGACAAGCCCGCGCGGATGACGATCGCACCGGGACAGGGGTCGCATGCCGCCCTTGCCGGCACCCGCGAGATGATCTTCGCGGCCGACGGCACGCAGCAGGACACGCCGGTCTACGAGGGCGCGAAGCTCGGTGCGGGCGACCGCATCCTCGGGCCGGCGGTGATCCAGGAGGTGACGACGACGATCGTGATCGAGCCGGGCTGGACCGCCGAGCTCGACCCGACCGGCGTCTATGTCCTGACGCTCACCGAGGCGGAGCCGGCGCTGGCCGAGACCGCTGCGGCGCTGACCGAGGACGCGTAAGCGCGCCTTGCGGCGGGGCCGCACGCCGGCCCCCCCGCCCCCGAACGACAAAACACACAACAACAGGGAGTTTCCGCAATGGCCGGAAAACTGGAGGGCTCGGAAGAGCTCGAATTCTCCGACCGCCCGGTGCCGCGCGACGCGCGGATGGGGCGGCTGCCGCTGACGATGGCCTGGTGGTCGGTCTGCTCGGCAATGTTCTATCTGGTGGTGGCGGCCTCGCTCGCGCTTGCCTATGGCGCGCGCAACGCGATCATCGGGCTGGTGCTGTCGGTGATCGCCTATGCGGTGGTGAACGCGGTGCTCGCCCGCCACGCGATCCGCACCGGGCTGAGCGTGTCGCTGTTCTCGCGCATCCTGCTCGGGCGCACCGGCGCCGCGGTGGCGACGCTGATCTTCTTCGCCACGGCGATCTATTACGCGGTGTTCGAGGGCTCGGTGATGGCGCTCGCGCTGCAGGACTATGCCGGGCTCGCCTATCCGCTCGCCGCGGGCATCGTCGTCGTCTATTCGGTCGCGCTGATCTTCGGCTCGATCCAGAACTGGCTCGACAAGCTCAATGGCGTGCTGCTGCCCTTCTACCTGCTGGGGCTCCTGGCCGCGATCGGACTGGCGATTGCCGAATACGGCTATTCCGACGCCTGGCTGGCACTTGGCCCCGAGGGCGGCGCCCCCGCCGGCGGCTGGTGGGACTGCTTCGTCGCCTACATGGGCGTGTGGGTGCTGATGATGTACACCTACGATTACGCCCGCTTCGGCAAGACCGAGGACGCGGGCTTTCACGCGGGCTTCACCTTCGGCGCGCCCTTCTATGCCGTGGCCTTCCTGCTCAACGGCCTGGCCGGCATCTTCCTCGCCGCCAGCCTGCCCACCGGCGGCGCGGTGAGCGAGGTCTCGGTGGTGCTGGCGCTGATCAAGCTGATGGGCCTTGCCGGGCTCGGCTTCGTCTGGATCTCGCAGACCCGGATCAACACCGCGAACTACTACCTTGCCGCGGTGAACATGGAGAGCTTCGCCGAGACCGCCTTCCGGCTGCACCTGCCGCGCGTGGTCTGGGCCTGCGTGACCGGGGTCGTGGTCTATGTGCTGATGATGGCGGATGTCTTTGCCTACATCCTGCAGGCGCTGGCCTGGCAGGGGATCTTCGTCGTCGCCTGGGTGGCGGTGGCGATGACCCATATCCTGACCGAGGGCCGCATGGGCGCCGACGAGGACCGGCTGCATTCGAGCCTCGCCGAAACGCCGAACGTCAATCGCGCGGGGATGACGGCATGGCTCCTGAGCGCGGGGACCGGTCTTGTCTTGCACGTTCTGGGCGGGGCCTGGGCTGCAGCCTCCGCACCGGCGACGTTCATGGTCGCTGCCGTGGCCTATATCATCCTTCATCCCCTCATCAGAATGCGGACAGCGGTGCGCAACGCATGACACTTTCGCCGCGGCCGGAAAGGCCGCGGCATCTGCCGTCACCGGAAGTGCGATATGGCGGCCCGGCGGAAATCATCTCCATCCGGAATTTTCCGCCGGACCTGCCGCGGGATTTTTCTCCATCTTCACCTGGGCTTCCCCCGGCGCCTGGAGCATGCTCTCAAGGCATTGATCCGCATCACGCGTTCGATCCGGTGCGGCCCACAGGCCAGCCCTTCTTCCACAGCCTCTTCCCAGACACGCCACAGCCCTGCCACGGGGCTCGAAGCTCATCTCGATCGCCGTGACGAGCTTGGTGTCATGGATCTCGTGAGGGCTTGGCGGGCGGATGAAGCATGCGGCTTCCTGACCGCAAGACCGCAAGTGCCTCGCACAGCCAGCTGACCGGTCAGATATGCCGGTGCCTGGCGATGAAGGCGAACCTCATATCGCCTCGCGCGCGCGAAAAAGCCGCCGCTTTCTTCAGGATGCCATGCTCCGTACGCGGGCGCACCTTCGCGTCGCTGCTCGAACCAGTGGCACAGCTGCGCTCGGCCGTTCTTCAGCGCTGCACTCTCGGCCAGATCCGCCCATATCTGCCCGTCCCGCCGGAAACGCCACGGGCGCTGATGTCAGCTCCCGCATCCAGCGCCGCAGCACGCTCTCGGCCACATCGAGGCCACCAGCGGCCCGAGCGACCGCTACTCCCCGCCCGGTCCCGAGCTTCGTCCCGAGCTTCACCGCCTCGATTTTGAACTCGCGGCTGAACTTCCGTCGCATCGTCTCTGATCTCCGGTTCCCCGGTCACGGCCTCAGCTGCGTATCCACGAAAGCGGCAGAAGCTCATCACGCCGATCCGGCCTTCCGGTTTCCCGAAATGTGTCCCTCGCACCGATATGTGCAACAAGCCCCAACCGCGATGATAACCGCCCCATCGTCGCCAGATGGTCCGGCCGACACGCTTTGATGTGCACAGGATTTCGGTGCGGGCGACAGCGCCGGGGGGTATCGGGTTTCCGGGGCTTGGCGCTCTTGCGGGGCGGGATGATCGCAGCGGCCCCGCGGGCGGCGATCGCGTCATGGCACGTTCTGGGGTCTAAGGCGCCGTCGGCTGTGACGGTGGCGATCTCCTGCCCGGGCGGGATCCGATCGACCCGTTCTGGCAGCATGGGGTGCGGGGCGCTTTCGTGAGCGTGCGACAAAGCTGCGACGAGTTGCGTGCTATGCCCGAATCGTGCCCCCTGCATCGCCAGCTTGTAGCACACTTATCGCAGAGGTTTGCGGGCGGAACCGAACGGCAGCCCCCATTGAAAACATTGGCGGGCCGAAGCCGACGAAACAGAGAACTACACCTACGCTATAGCCCTGCGAATTGGACCGTCATGAAACCCTTCCATGTTCAGCCAGGAAATCCTGGCCACAGATGCTCCTTCCTCAAGGCGGATCGTTACCGGACCGACGATGATCTGGGCGCGGGAAACCGCCTTGGTTGGTGGCAGCTCAGGCGTAATGGTCTGGGGTGACTTCTCAACAACCATGGCGGCAAACTCGACGCCATCTTCCGGCGCAGGTAAAACCAGCTTGCCCTGGCGAGCCATGGTTCTCCAGGACGATAGATGGTTCGCCTTCAATCCGTGGCGCTCGGCAACCTCATTCACCGTCGCGCCGGGCCGCAAGCTCTCAGACACGATCTGTGCCTTGATCTCGTCGGGCCATTGGCGGTGGACATCACGCCGTCCACGGCGCGCTGTGAGAACCTCCAACGCCGTCTCCATGGAGAAACTCCTTCCCGCTCATCTATGCGACCTCGATCACAGATCAGGCGGCCACGGGCAACGTGGGGAGAGAACAGCGGTTACGATTTACGGCTCGTGCTGCCGACAAGAAATGCTCGCGACCACCCTTTGCCATTTTGCGGTGATCGGCGGCACATAGGTTATTGGATGCGGCAATCGGCGGGAAATGGCGGGCCGAAGCCGACGAAATCGAGAACTACACCTACGCCATAGCCCTCTGAATTAATCGTCATGACACCTTTCCGTGTTCCGCCAGGAAATCCAGCACAGCCCGAACGCGCGAGGGCAGCGGCCCCCCCTGGCCGATATGGACGGCGTGAAATTCCTCTTTCTCGCCAGTGTCGAGATTACTGAGGACCGGCATGAGTCTTCCGGCGGCGATATCTGCGCGCACCGTGAAGTCCGCAAGCCGGGCAAGGCCGACGCCTGAAAGTGCCAGATGGCGCAAGCCTTCACCATCGCTCGTCTGCACCCGGCCGGTGGCGGGTACGAGTCTGTCATCGCCATTTTCCCGCAGCTCCCAGCCATCAACTGCGCGCGCATAGCCAAAGCCAAGTCGGTTGTGCTGTTCGAGATCGGCAATGCTGCGCGGTTCGCCGCAGCGTTTCAGGTACGACGGCGATGCGACGATCGTCAGCGCGGTCTCGCCCAGCTTCCGGGCAACAAGGCTTGAGCTTTTCATTGGCCCGGCCCGGATGGCGACATCCGTGCGCTCGGCAAGAAGGTCGACCACGGCATCGGTTTGAACGATATCAAGCGTGATGGCTGGATGCAGCGCCAGAAACGCGGGCAGCACTGGCGCGAGTATGTGATTGAAATAGGAGGCGCTGGTGTTGATGCGCACGCGACCCATTGCCTGCTCACCAATGCCGGCCGCCCGTTCGGCGTCCTCGATATCGGCAAGGATGCGCGTCGCGCGTTCATAGAAGGCGCAGCCCTCGGGTGTGAGTTGAAGTTGGCGCGTCGAACGATTGAGCAACCTCGTACCGAGCCGCGCCTCCAACCGTGCGATCAGTTTGCTGACGGCAGAGGGCGTCATGCCCGCGACACGTGCGGCGGGCGAGAAGCCACCCTGTTCGACCACACGGACAAACACTTCCATCTCGCCGGATCGGTTGGTTTCAATACGCGACATGATGATTTCATCTCACAAGTCATATTCCAACAGGCAGTATATTTCATCAAACGCAGTTCGTCTATCTCTCCGGAAACAGGCTGAATGAAGATCGGGATTTGCTATGCCACTGGCGCTCTACGCTTTGACGGTCGGGGCCTTCGGGATCGGCGTCACGGAATTTGTCATTATGGGCCTGCTTCTGGAGGTCAGCCGCGAACTGAATGTCACCATCGCGGCGGCTGGCTTGCTGATTTCCGGCTATGCGCTCGGTGCCACGATCGGCGCGCCTGTTCTGACCGTGCTCACTGCCCGCTGGCTTCAAAATTGCTGCACCAAGGTCTTCGGGATGCGTCAGAGCGACCATATGAGGCGCATCGCCGATGACCTCGAAGGTTCGCGGGGCACCATCGGCAAGGCGGTTCATCAGTGCAGGCGGCGTGGATTGGTCGCATTCACCGGCAATGATGCGCATCGGAACTGCAATTCCATCCAGTCTGTCGTCGAGTGAAATTCCGGCCAGCGCCCGCCAGGCTGCACTCCAGTCGGTGAAATTTGACCGCCGGACGCAATTTCGGGCGTAGCGTACCGACCAGTCATTTGCAGCCAGATCCCCGGCACGAAACCAGCGGGCCAGGCTGGGGATGACCTGTGCTTCCATACCCTCAGCCTCAGCCGCACGGGCGCGTTCCTCGAAAGCGGGGAAGGACCATGCGGTGGCGGCAATCACGGTCAGGTCTCGCACGCGCTCGGGCTGTTGCAGGGCAAGGTCCAGTGCGATCGACCCGCCAAGCGACAATCCGACGATGCGGGCCGAGGGCAATGCCAGGCGATCCATCAGCTCTGCCACATCCTGCGCATAATGGGCCAGATCGCGGACCGGCGGTGCAAACGCCGCTCCGCCGAACCCGCGCAGATCATAGGCGATGACGCGGAAATGCGGGGTGAGCCGAGGGATAACACGCGACCACATCCGCCAATCCAGCCCTAGGGCGTGGAGCAGGATCATTGCCGGTTTGCCGCCACCGCTGTCGAACAGGCACGTGTCATGATCCCGCTGCGAAAATGCTTTCGCGACAAGCAGTTCCGCACCCTTGTCCTGCATGACTTCGCGCGCAATCCGCAGCATGGTCAGCGCGCGGGGGTAGCCTGCATAGACAGAGACCTGTTCGACGCTGGCAATGATTTCCTCGGGCGCAAGCCCACAATCCAGCGCAAAGCCCAGATGGGTGCGCAACTGGCTTTCGCATCCCCCCATGGCCCCGAGCATGGCGATGGTTTCGAGTTCGCGCTCGCCATAGCCGAGCGTGGTCTGGCCAATGATCTTGCCGAAGGCATGGTGCACCAGACTGTCCGCCAATACCGGGGAGTGCGCACCGACCGAAGCGAGGATCGTTTCCTGTGCCCGGCCTGTCATCCGCTGCATTGCATGGTCGCCGATCTGGCCAGTCTGAGCGTTCATACATTCACCCCTTTCATACCTTCGGCAGTGTAACGTTCGCCGGTGAAACTGCCCGGCGCATAGGCGCGGTCGAGCCTGGCGATGTCATCGGCGGACAGGCGGAGGCTGGCGGCGGCGATGTTCTGTTCCAGATAGGTCAGACGCTTGGTGCCGGGGATTGCAAACGCTCCCTTGGCAAGCACCCAGGCGAGCGCGACCTGTGACGGTGTCGCCTCGCGCATGTCGGCGATGGCACGCAGGGTGTCGAGCCGCGCATTATTGGCCTCCAGCGCCTCATCGCCAAAGCGCGGGGCGGTGCGGCGAAAATCGTTCTCGGCAAGGCTGTCGCGATCCAGCGCGCCGGACAGCAGACCACGCCCCAAGGGGCTATAGGCGACAAAGGCGACGCCCAGCTCGCGGCAGGCAGGCAGAACCTCGGCCTCCATATCGCGGGTGGTCAGCGAATATTCGCTCTGCACGGCAGCAACTGGATGCACGGCATGGGCGCGGCGCAGGGTATCGGCGGACACTTCGCTGAGGCCGATCCGCGCAATCTTGCCCGCCTGCACGAGATCGGCCAGCACCTGCACCGTTTCTTCGATGGGGCGTCCCGCTTCGGCCCGGTGGACATAATAGAGACCGATCTGTTCAACGCCCAGACGCCGCAGCGAGGCATCACAGGCCTGCCGGGTATAGTCCGGGCTGTTGTCGATGCTGCGGGCATAGTCGCCCGGAGCCTTGCGAATGCCGAACTTGGTGGCGATGAAGGCGTCGAGATGGCCCTGTTTCAGGAAACGCGCCAGCAGTTCCTCGTTATGGCCGTTGCCATACATATCGGCGGTGTCGAACATCCGCACGCCCAGTTCATAGGCGCGGGCCAGAACCGCGAGCGATTGCGTATCGTCGGTCTCGCCGTAAAACTCGGACATGCCCATGCAGCCAAGACCAAGCGCGGGCAGGTGTGGGCCATCGGCTCCAAGTGGGAGTGTGGGGATCATTGTCGGTGCTCCTGTTCTGATGGCTCCTTTTTCGCAGCCATGATGCCCCACGAAAACTGCATGACCTCACACGCCATCTGTGCGATATCTATCAGATGAACTGGGATGATCTGCATGTGCTGGCGGTGCTCGACCGCGAAGGCTCGCTGGCCGGCGCGGCGCGGGCATTGGGTGTCAATCACGCCACGGTGTCACGGCGTATTTCCGCGCTGGAGGAAAGCCTGGGTCAAGCGCTCGTGCGCCGCCTGGCGCGGTCCACACCTCTGACCGAGAAGGGCAAGGAGATCGCCGCAATAGCCCGCGACATGGAGCAAGGCGCGCAGCGGATCGAACGTCTGACTCATGCCGCGCAGGGCACATTGTCTGGCCGAGTGCGGCTGACCGCGCCGCCCGTACTGGTCAGCGAGGTCATCATACCGGCCATGCGCGATCTGCGCGCCGATCATCCAGATTTGCAGATCGCGCTTTCTGCCAATTCGCACATCACCTCACTCGACAGCGGCCAGGCCGATCTGGCGGTGCGGATGGTGGAGCCGCAAGGGAAGCAGAACATCGTCCGGCGCCTTGGTTCGGTTGCATTCGCGCTCTATGCGACGCCGGACATCGCCAGACTGCCACCGCAACAATGGCGTTTCATCGCCTTTGACGAAACTCTGGCCCATGTCCCGCAGCAACGCTGGCTGGAAGAGTTTGCCGGAAATCGCCCGCTTGACCTTTTGACGGGGGATTTTCACAGCCAATTCGCCGCCGCTCGAACGGGCCTTGGGGTGGCCTTGCTGCCATGTGTGATGGCGGAACCCTGCAAGGAACTGGTTCGTGTGACAGGCCAACAACCCGAAGCGCGGCCGGTATGGATGGTGATTCATGCCGACCTGAAACACGCCCCCGCTGTGCGAGCGGTCGCCGATATGCTGGTGGCCGTCTTCAGCAAAGGCTGAAAATGCAGCCGTCATTCGGCACGGCATTATCTACGGAGTGCAAGTGATCCGCGCTTTTTCACTCTCAGTCATGGGGCGGCAAGCGCCAAACGATTGTGCAGCAAACCGCGTTGCCTGCCATCACTGCTCTGCCTACCAACTCTGGACCACCCGAGGCTGGAGTTTTCGGGCCTTATTCACGATGACGGGCTGGTTGCGTCACCGGGAAAATGCAATGCGCTCGGGACGTTGTATCCGATCGCGCTATGCGGTCTGTCGTCGTTGTAGTGTCTACGCCAATCCTCCAGCTTTTCACCTGCATCTGCAAGGCTCATGAACCAGTGGGCGTTCAGGCATTCGGACCTGAGCTTGCTGTTGAACGCCTCGATGAACCCGTTGTCCGTCGGTTTCCCGGGGCGTGAGAAGTCCAGTGTGACACCCTTTGCGCAGGCCCATAAATCGAGGTCTCGAGACACGAATTCGGTTCCATTATCGACCCTTATGGTTTTTGGATAACCGATCCGTCCGCACACCTTATCCAGTGTCTTCACGACATCCTCGCCACGATAGCTGAAGCGGGCATCCAGGGCCGGACAGAAGCGCGAGTGGGTGTCGACGACCGTCAGAATACGCAACTTCTGCCCCAGAGCCAGCTGGTCGTGGACACAGTCCATGGCCCAGACATCGTTCGGCCGGACGGCTTCTGCGCGATCCTCTCGTAGCTTCGCTTTCACACGCCTTTTCGGCGTCTTGTTCCTCAGCTGCATGCCCATGGCCCTGTAAACACTGTAGGTTTTCTTGATGCTGTGGCGCCAACCCTCGCGATCAAGGATAACATGCACGCGCCGATAACCATACCGGACACGCGTTTCGCAGATCTCTTTGATACGCGCCTTCAGCGCTGCCGGATCGGTGCGACGGGATTGGTAGTGGTAGCTTGAGCAATCAAATCGCAGAGCCCCACAAGCCCTGCGGATCGAGACCGCCCAGTCTGCACACATCCCGCGGACAAGTTCACGCGACCGTTCCGGCTTCAGAGCTTTCGCCGGATGACATCCTGAAGCATTTCGCGGTCCAGCGTCAGGTCCGCGACGATTTTCTTCAGCCGCGCGTTGTTCGCCTGCTCACTCGGACCAATGGCTTTCGCAGGCTCACTCCTCAAGCAGCTTCACTCGCCGCATCTCGTCCGGCAAAAGCCCACCGTATTTTTTCTTCCAGTTGAAGTAGGTCGCCTGACTGATCCCAGCCTTTCAGCAGATCTCCGCAACCGGCATTCCGTCTTCGCCTTGCCGCAAGATGAACGCTTTCTGCGCGTCTGTGAACTTCGATGCTTTCATGCGTTTCCGCTCCTTTCCCAGCCAGGAAAGTCTAGCCGAAAACTCCAATTTCAAACGATCCAGTTCTCAGGGGGCAAAGCAATTACACCCGCCCATGACGAAGAAACCTGCACCGCCGTGCTTGACTATTTCGATCCGCTTTTGACGGCGGGGGACTATATGGTCATCGAGGACGGTGCGTTTCGCAGCGACAGCGACACGCCGCCCGGCTCGTCCGCGCTCTCTCCCCCGTCCCGGGCGATCGATGCCTTTCTGGCGCGACGGTCGCAGGATTACGAGATTGACGCGCGGTATTGTGACCGCTTCGGCTACAATGCCACCTTCAATTTCAATGGCTGGCTGAGGCGGCGATGACCCGACAGCGCGAATTGTCAGACCCTGCGCCTGCGCGACAGGGTTTGATCGATCCGGCCTTGCTTGACCGGCTCCGCAAGACCGTTGGGTCCGTCACCCGGCCGTGGTGGCAGGGCGAGGTGGTCAGCGAGAACGGGCTGATCTACGGCGTCAATATTGGCGGTTCCCGCCCCCCCTCTGGTCTGGTGCCTCCAGGGGTATGCAGAATTTGCCGCTTTCGCCGACGCTCTGGGGCCGGATCAGCCCCTTTACGGCATGCGATCGGGGCATCTGGTCGTCGAGACCAGCGCCGAGAACCACCTGCATATGGCGCTCCTGTGCGCGGCGGAACTCCATTCTCTGGGGCTGGCAGGCCCCCTGTTCATCGGCGGCAAATGCCAAGGGGCCCTGCTGGCGCAAAAGATCGCACAGCTGCTGATGACCTCCGGGCGCGCGGTCTCCTTGCTGATCGGCCTGAACCCGTTTCTTTTCGAGCCATATCCCGGACGCGCCGCCTTCATCCTTGAGCGATATGACCTGACCAATCCGCTCCATCGGTTTCACGATGCCGAAGCCGTGCTGCGCGCCAACCTCCCGCATTGCACGATCGATACCCTCCCGTCCGGGCGAGAGCGCGCCGTCTCTGGGGTGATCCCGGCTCGGGCCGCCCGCGGCAACGGTCCCGCACGGTCTCAACGCCGCGCGAACATCACCACGTTGCCAAACAGCGTCAGCCCGAGGCCCAGAAACGCCCCCGGCGTCCAGTGGAAGCCCTCGTAAAGGGTCGAGAGCAGCAGCGCCACCACCGGGAAGACCACCGTCGCATAGCCCGCCCGCGCCGGCCCGATCCGCGCCACCAAAAGCAGGTAGGTGGTGAAGCCGACAACCGAGCCGATCAGCGCGAGATAGGCAAGCGCCGCCCAGTAGCGCGCCCCCTCGGGCCAGACCACGCCCTGCCCGCTCGCCCTCATCAGCACGAGCAGAACGAGCGCCCCGACCCCCATCCCCCAGGCATTCGCCGTCACCGGCGGCACGCCGAGCTGGCCGTTCTTGCGTGACGCCATGTTGCCGAAGGAAAACATCAGCGTGCCGAAGCCCGCCCAGCCGATGCCGCGCAGGGTGTCGCCCATGGCCGCGCCGCCCAGATCATCGCGGAACAGCAGCCCCAGCCCCGCCGCCCCGATCGCCCCGGCCAGCAGCGTGCGCCCGGTGATCCGCTCGCCAAAGAAGATCCGCGCGTTCACCGCGTTGAAAATCGAGGCGAGCGAGAACACCACCGAGACGAGCCCCGAGGGGATCAGCGCAGCGGCATTGTAAAGCCCGATGAAATTGAAGCAGAACAGGCACAGCGCCTGCACGATGACAAATCGCCACCGCGCCGGACGCCGCAGCCGGCCCAGCGCCGCAAGCCCCGCCAGCATGACGAGCCCCGCAAGCGCAAAGCGCAGGAAGATCGACTCGATCAGCGGCACCGGCCCGACCTGCGCAGCGATGGCGATCCATGTAGTGCCCCAGATCAGGACGGTGGCGGCGAAAAGGAAAAGCGTGTTCATGCCCTGCCTCTAGCGCATCTGCGCCCCCGTTGTTTTGCACGTTCTTGCGGTGAAATCGCGCCCGGGGCTTTCGCGGCGCGGGGCGCGGCGCTACCGATGTCTCATGCGCCCCACGGTTCACGATTTCCTCGGCCGCTCCGCCGTTGCGCAGAGCACCGCGCGCCTCGATCTCGGGGCGGGCTGTGCGGTCGCGGTCTGGCACAACCACGATGACCGGATCCGCTACGAGACGCCGCAGAACCACACCTTCAGCCTCTATCTCGAGGGCGGCACCGGCACCCGGCGGCTCGATGCCGGGGGCATCGCCGGGCATCCGGGCGCGATCTGCGTGATGCCCGAGGGCTGCGGCTCGGAGTGGGAGATCACCGCGCCCTTCCGCTTCGTGCATCTCTACCTGTCGGACGCCCGGATGCGGGCGGGGTTCTCGGCGATCCACGACTGCGACGCGCGGCTGCTGGACCTGCGCGAGATCACCTTCGCCGAGGATACCGGGCTGGCCGCGGGGCTGCGCACGCTCGCCGCGGCCGCCGCGACAGGCGATGTGCTCCTGGCCGAGGCGGCCGTGGCCGGGCTGATCGGCGGGCTTGCGCGCCAGCGCCCGCAGCTGCGCGGCGGGCTGACCGCGGCGCAGCTGCACCGGGTCGACGACTGGATCGAGGCGCATCTCGAGGAGGCGATCCACCTCGATGATCTGGCGGCGCTGACGGGCCTTTCGGGCTATCACTTCCACCGCATGTTCCAGCTCTCGCGCGGCAGTGCCCCGCATGCCTGGGTCACGGGGCGCCGCATCGCGCGAGCGCAGGCGCTGCTCGGCGGACCGATGCCGATCGCCACGGTGGCGGCGGCCTGCGGCTTTTCGAGCCAGAGCCACCTGACCCGCAGCTTCCGCACCCACATGGGCCGCACGCCCGCCGAGTATCGCGCGCTGATCCGCGCGGACCGGGGCGGCGCCTAGACGCCCGCGGCGAAGCGGTCGGTGGCGCGGATCAGCCGGTCGCGGATGCCCGGCTCGGTCGCGGCATGACCCGCGCCCTCGACGATGTGCAGCCGGGATTCCGGCCAGCGCCGGTGCAGCTCCCAGGCGGTGCGCAACGGACAGGGCATGTCATAGCGGCCATGGACGATCTCGCCCGGGATACCGGCCAGCTTCGGCGCATCGTCCAGCAACTGCCCCGGCCGCAGCCAGCAGTCATGCAGGAAATAGTGGTTTTCCAGCCGCGCGAAGGCCAGCGCGAACTGTGCGTCGCCATAGTGCGCCTCGACCTCGCCCTGCGGCAGCAAGGTGATCGTCGTGCCCTCCCAGATCGCCCAGGCCCGCGCCGCCTCCAGCCGCTCGGCCTCGTCCTCCGAGGTCAGCCGCTTGCGGAAGGCGGCGATCAGGTCGCCGCGCTCGGCCTCGGGGATCGGCGCGACGAATTTCTCCCAGGCATCGGGGAACATCTCGGAGACGCCGAAGCGGTAATACCAGTCGATCTCGGCCCGGCTGACGGTATAGACGCCGCGCAGGATCAGCGCACTGACCCGTTCGGGATGCGTCTGCGCATAGGCAAGCGCCAGGGTCGAGCCCCAGGAGCCGCCAAAGACCAGCCAGCTGTCGCAACCGACCAGCGTGCGCAGCCGCTCGATATCGGCGACCAGATGCCAGGTGGTGTTCGCCTCGAGCGCGGCATGCGGCGTCGAGCGCCCGCAGCCGCGCTGATCGAAGAGCAGCACGTCATAGCGCGCGGGGTCGAAAAAGCGCCGGTAGTCGGGATGGATCCCGCCGCCCGGTCCGCCATGCAGGAACACCGCCGGCTTTGCCCCGGGCGTGCCGACCCGTTCGTAAGAGACCCGGTGCCCGTCGCCGGTGTCGAGAAAGCCGGTCTCGTAGGGCTCGATCTCGGGGTAGAAGTCGCGCAGCCTGTCCATGATGTCCTTCCGTCGATGCCGGGCCATCATCGCGCCTCGCGCCGGCGGCGGCAATGACCGGCGGCCCGCCGCGCGCTTCCGGGCATTTTCGCCCGGCCCCCGGCGATTTTCTGCGCCTGCCCGCGCGCGCCGGCCCGCCGTATCTGTGCCCCACCGCAGCAACGGAGGCGCAAGATGAAAGCGATCGGCATCTGGAAGGCCCTGCCCGCCGACGACCCCGAGGCGCTCGTCGAGCGCGAGATCCCGGTGCCGGTGCCCGGCCCCGACGACCTGCTGGTGCGGGTCGAGGCGATCTCGATCAACCCGGCCGACATCCGCACCCGGATGCGCAAGACCGACGACGGCCACTTTGCGGTGCTGGGCTGGGACGTGGCGGGCGCGGTGGTGGCGACCGGCGCGAGCGTGCGCGATTTCGCCCCGGGAGACCCCGTACTCTATGCGGGCGACCTGTCCCTCCCCGGCGCGAACAGCGAATACCACCTGGTCGAGCGCGCGATCGTCGGGCGGCGGCCCGCGGCGCTTGCCCCCGCCCCCGCCGCCGCCCTGCCGCTCACCGCGCTCACCGCCTGGGAGGCGCTCTTCGACCGGCTCGGCCTGACGCCCGGCGCGGCCCCCGCCCCCGCCCCGCGCAGCCTGCTGATCGTCGGCGGCGCGGGCGGCGTCGGCTCGATGGCGATCCAGCTCGCACGGCTGGTCCCCGGCCTCACCGTGATCGCCACCGCCTCGCGGCCGCAATCGCGCGCCTGGTGCCTGTCGCTCGGCGCCGATGCGGTGATCGACCATTTCGCCGACCTCGAGGCGCAGATCGCCGACCTCGGCCTGGCGCCGCCCGATCTCGTCTTGCTGGCGAACGACTCCGACCGGCATTTCCCCGCCCTCGCCCGGCTGATCGCACCCGGCGGCCGGATCTGCTGCATCGTGCCCTTCGCGACCCCGCCCGACATCGGCGCGCTGATGCGCAAGAGCGCGGGGCTGGTGTGGGAATTCATGTTCACCCGGCCGATGTTCGCCACCCCGGACCGCGCCCGGCAGGGCGAGATCCTGACCCGCGTCGCGCAGATGGCAGCCGAGGGCCGGCTGCGCCCGACCGGCACCGAGACGCTGTCGCCGATCTCGGCCGACACCCTGCGCGAGGCCCACCGCCGGATCGAGAGCGGCCGCACGATCGGCAAGATCGTCCTGACCGGCTTCTGAAATTCCCGACAAGACAAGGAGATACGAATGTCTGCCGTCGATCTGACCCAATCCTTCCTCGGCGCGGTGTTTTCCGGCCAGCTCGAGGAGGCCCTCGCCCTGACCGCCGCCGAGGCGCGCTTCATCTCAGTGAGCCCGCGCGACAGCGCGGCGAACCCGCTGCATGGCACCTTCGTCGGCCCCGAGGGCGCGAAGGCCTTCTTCGGCGGGTTCGGCGCGCTGCTGGAGCCCGGAGACTTCACCGTCGAGGCGGCCTTCGGCGATGACCACCACGCCGCGCTTTACGGCCAGTTCCGCCACACCGTGCGCGCAACCGGCAAGCCCTTCGCGAGTGACTGGGCGCTCATCACCCGGGTCGAGGGCGGCAAGCTGACGCTCTATCATTTCTACGAGGACAGCGACGCGCTGACCCGCGCCCGCGCCTGACCGGCACGGCAGGGGTTGGCGCCGGCGCCGATCCCTGCTTTCTGTCCCCCGCGACACCGACCGAGGGCCACATGGACGAGCTTTCCGCGCTGCAATGGGACGACATCCGCTTCTTCCTGGCGCTCGCCCGCGCGGGCAGCCTGTCACGGGCGGCCCGCGCGCTGCGGGTCGAGCATTCGACCGTCGCGCGCCGCGTCACCAGCCTTGAAACCGCACTGGCGCTGCGGCTTTTCGACCGGCTCGCCAGCGGCTGGAGCCTGACCGCCGAGGGCGAGGAGCTGCTGGCGAAGGCCGGCGCGGTCGAGGCGCAGATCCTCGGCCTTGCGCGCATCGCGCGCGAACAGGACCCGATGGCGGGGCGGGTGCGGCTCTCGGCGCCGCCGGTGCTGCTCGCCGAGCTGCTGATGCCCACCGTCGCGGCGCTGAGCGCGGCGCATCCGGGGCTGACGATCGAGCTCGAAGGCAGCCGGCGCGAGGCCGACATGATGCGCGCCGAGGCCGATATCGCGCTGCGCATCGGCCTGCCCGAAACCGGCGACCTGATCGCGCGGCGCATCGCCGAGATCGGCTACGGGCTTTACGGCGCGCCCGGCCTGCCCGAGGCGCCGCGGCGCTGGATCGGCTTTGACGACAGCCTGCCGGGCCTTGCGCAGAAACACTGGCTCGAGGCCGAGATGGCGGGCGCCGACCCGGCGATCCGCAGCAACGACATGGCGACGATGGCGCAGGCGGCACGCGCCGGGCTGGGGCTGGCGCTGCTGCCGCATTTTCTGGGCGCGGCGGACCCGGCGCTCTGCGCCTATCCCGCGCACCAGCCCGCCTTCAGCCGCCCGCTCTACCTGATCCTGCACGCCGATATGCGCCGCGCGCCGCGGGTGCGGGCGGTGGCCGACGCGCTGGTCACCGATCTGAAGGCCCGGCTCGATCCGCGCTGAGCGGCCGCGGGCCCGGCCGGCAGTGGCAGAGATCGACGACGGCGCGGTCCGCGACAAGGCGGTCTTCGTCGCCCCGGCCATTCTGCCGGACGACACGCGGGAGGTTCTCGGCTTGTGGCTCCAGGCCAACGAGGGCGCCAAGTTCTGCGCGACGGTCCGCGACGCCCTGCGCACGCCAGGCGCAGGGCATCCTGATCGCGGTGGCGGACGGCTTGAGGGGGGCCTCAGGCCATCGAGGCGGCTTTTCCCCGACCCCAGATCCGGACCTGTATCGCCCGCCCTCTGCGCCACCCCATGAGCCTCGCGAGCGACAAGGACCGCATGGGGCCCTGAATGCGCCCCTCAAGAGTGGAAGCGCCCGGTGCACGGATGGCACGCGGGGAAAAGCCAGCTCGCAATCATCTTCGAGCACCGCGTCCCAATGGCGTCATCAACGCGCCGCAGAACAAGAGCTCGGAAGGCTTCAGTCCTGATGGGCCTGGCGCCTGTATTGCTGATCGAAGATCATCTCCTCCATGGCGTCGCAGAGAGGATTGTTCGCCGCGGCGCCACGGATCAGGACCAGATCCAGCGCCTCCGGCATCCGCAGGCCGCCCGCACCTTCCGGCAAGATGAGGTGCGGCGGCGCCGAAAGGCGGGTCACCGCGGCGACGGCCAGCCCCGCCTCGACGATCGTCAGAAGCCCCGCGAGGCTCGAGCTTTCATAGGTCGCGCGGAAGGTGACGTTGCTTTGCTCCAGCGCGGCCAGAACCACCTTCCGCGCATGGCTGCCAGGCTCGAAGAGCGCCACTGGCAGCGGCCGCCGTTCCAGCACCAGCCGGTCGCGCGCGGAAATCCAGACCATCGGCTCGCGGCGCACCAGTTTACCGGTGACGCCATCGGATCGCGTGACGATGGCCAGGTCCACCTGCCCCCCGTTCACCAGCGGCGCAAGCGCCGTGGTCTGGGCGCAGACGACCTTGATGTCTGCCAAAGGATACTGCACCCCGAATTGCTCGAGCACGGGCGGCAGAAACTGCGAGATGAAATCGTCCGGCGCCCCGATGGTGATCGCACCGCGGATGTCGGGCTTGCGAAAGGATTCCGCCGCTTCGTCATGCAGGCGCAGGATGCGGCGGGCATAGGCCTCGAGCCGCTCGCCCTCGCGCGTCAGGGCCAGGTTTCGGGTGTCGCGCAGGAACAGCACCACGCCGGTTTCCGCCTCGAGCCGCGCGATATGGGTCGAGATCGTCGCCGCGGAACGATGCACCCTTTGCGCGGCGCGGCCGAAGCCCTTCGCGTCGATACAAGCGATGAAGGTGCGCAGCAGCACATGATCGAGCTGAATCATTCTTCGGAAACTCCGGATAATTCATTCCAACCATATTGATTGTTTGTTGAAATGCCACGGCTATCTTGCCCCTCGACGCAGACACGGGAGCAGAGGGATGACGCCACAGAGACAGGGAATCGCGGGGGTTGTCGTGGCGCAGACCACGCTGGGCACCCTGGGGCTTTGCGTGATCGAGGCCGGGACCGACCCGCTGTCGACCGCCTTCTATCGCTGTGCCATCGCGGCCCTGGCGCTTGCGGCCTATGCCGCCTTGCGCGGCGATCTGCGCGCGCTGTTCCGCCTTCCGGTTCGGGTCTTGTTGCTCGCACTTCTGAGCGGGGTGCTGATGGTCGGGAACTGGGTCTTGTTCTTCGAGGCGATCCGCCGCTCGGGGATCGCGGTCGCGACCATCGTCTTCCATGTTCAGCCCTTCGTCATGGTGCTGATCGGGGCGCTGGTCTTCCGCGAACGGCTGCGCCTTCTCACCCTTGGCTGGATCGCGCTGGCACTGTTCGGGCTGACGCTTGCCACCGGGATCCTCGACGCCCCCGCGGGCCATGGGCCGGACTGGATCGGCGTGCTCTGTGCCGTCGGCGCGGCAATCCTCTATGCCTTTGTCACGATCATCGCCAAGGGGTTGCCGCGCTCGAACGGCGCGCAACTGACCCTGGTGCAGTGCCTGTGCGGGGTTCTGGTTCTGGCGCCCTGGTTGCCCGTGCCGCCGCAGGCCCTGGGGGCCGAGCAATGGGGCTGGCTTGCGATGATCGGGGGCGTGCATACCTGCGCGGTCTATGTCCTGCTCTATAACGCCTTGCCGAAGCTCCCCACCGCCACGGCAGCCGTTCTGCTGTTCCTCTATCCGATCAGCGCAATCGCTGTTGATGCGCTCTGGTATGGCCATGCCATCACGGGTTTGCAGATCATGGGGTTTCTCTGCGTCCTGCTGGCGAGCCTGGCGATCACGCTCAAATGGGGCGGTCCCGCAAGGAACCGGCCCGAGCAGGTTGATCGCGTCGGAAACCGGCGTGTCGCCTCTGAGGTTCGATAGCGTTCCGCCCGATCGCGGAGCCAGACATCGCAACCGAGATGCGGCCATGGGGTGCCAACGGTCATATGGCCGCCAGCGCCACGGCATCCGGCCCGGCCGGATAGCGCAGCCGGTCGGCCCCGTCCGTCGCGGCCAGGAACACCGCCTCGGCCGCATCGCTTTCCGTCATGGTCAGCGGCGGATGGGCAAAGGCGGCGAAGATCGGCGCGGGCGCGGCGAAGATCCGCTTTCAGGGCTGCGCCGCCGCCCGGCATGACGACCACATCCACATCCAGCTTTGAGCGGCTCCCTCATCTCTGTCGCGGGACGACCGCTCGTCAGAGCTCGGCGCCCTCGCTGCGGTGCACTTGAACAACGGCTTCGGTCCCCCGCTCAGAAGGTCACCCGGTCGCAATGGGCCGATCTCACTGTCAGCGATGCGCCAGATAGTCCGCCGAAACGTACCCCGAGACACCGGGCTTGTCGGTGAGGAAGACCTTGCACCAGACCTTGCCGTTCGTCGTCACGCAGTTCTGGCGGGTGAGGCGTGTCCCGTCCGGCAGGCCGATGATGATCTTGCGATCGAGGCCCGGACCTTCGCGAAGCTTCAGGAGGTCATCTGGCCCGGCACCTTTGACGACTGCACCGGAACCGGCCGAGCATCCGGTCGCGATCATGAGGGCGAGGAGCGCAGCAAAATGAGGTCGCATTGTCAGTCCTGAATCGTTTCACCATCAGTACGACACCATCACGCGAAAGGACAGCGGGCAGGACGCGAACCTGGCTCCGCGCGGCATCGGACCGGCCATTGACGGCCGATCCCGCGCCAGAGGAGCGGCGGTCCCGACCCGGATTTCGCCGTCGCACCACTTCGGAGCTTGTCGGGCGCTGCACGAATGTCCGCGGAAAGCGGCGCCCCCGCCGGTTTGCGGCTACCGTGCGGGCCAGCCGTTTTCATGGATCACGCTCTCGAGCGCCAACCTCTTGCGCCACCCCCGGGCTTCAAGCTCTGGCTTCGTGTAAAGGTCGTCGACATAGCCCGCGCAAAGATAGGCAACGATTTCCACATGGTCCGGGATACCAAGCAGGCCGCGCAGGTCTTCCGGTCGGAAGATCGAAACCCAGCCGATCCCCACACCTTCCGCGCGGGCGGCCAGCCAGAGGTTCTGCACGGCGCAGACCGTCGAATAGAGATCCATGTCGCGATTGTGGGTCCGCCCCAGAACCACCTTCCCGCCTCGGCTCCGGTCGCAGGTCACGCAGATGTTCAGCGGCGCGGTCAGGATACCCTCGAGCTTCAGCGATCGGTAAAGCGCCTTGCGGTCGCCGTCGAACATCTCTTCCGCCTCGGCGTTCGCACGGAGAAAGGCGGCATGGACCTCGGCGCGCCGCTCCGGGTCGCGGATCAGGAGGAAGTCCCACGGCTGCATCAGGCCGACCGAGGGCGCGGCATGCGCGGCTGCGAGAATGCGCCGGAGGGCGGCAGGATCGACCGGATCGGGTCGGAACTCGTTCCGAACGTCGCGGCGGGCGTTGATGATATCGTAAAGCGTTTGACGTTCGCGGTCGTCGAACTGGCGGGCGGGCTGCGGAACCACAGCTTCGGCAGGCATAGTGAGGGGCATCTTGAGCCTCGGACAATTCAAGGCGCCGCGGGCTCCACCCCGAGGCGCAATGACATCAGGCCGGTCTTCTGGCTCCGGATCATCTCGTCCTGGCGCCTTCCCGGGGCCTGCCCCAGTGGCTTGTGCCAAACGATCCCCGATACAGCGGCGGGCCCGCGCCGGATTTGCACCGGCTTCCCGATTCTCCCCCAAGGGGGCACCTGACGATGCCCTTATCTCGCGACCTGATGCGGCACGCAAACGGACATTCAGTCTCGCAGGCTCTGGGGCGATATTGAGAAGATCAGGCCGATACGGCGGCATTAGCCTCACGAAAGTCTCGCAGCGGTGCCGCAAGGCGGGTTCGAGTCGATATTGTTGAAAAACTCGTCGGCGGTCTTCTCCTCGGGGCGACAATACGGGGGATTTTGGGGAATTCCCTGCACGCCGAGCGCGCACATGATCGGCCTTCTCTGCCGATCTCGATCGCGGGGGCGTTCCCGGGGCAGAGCTTGGCCAGTTTCCGGAGGTTTTGGCGATCGCGGCGAGTGTGAACTCATCCTTCGCCCCCAATGGCCCCCTCTGCCGCAGACGGCCGAGACCCAGGATATGTTTTAGGTGCGCAAACAGCATCTCGGCCTTCTTGCGCCGCCTCGAGGCCGTATCATTGAAGGCAAGGCGGTGCAGGTTCGGGCGAAGTCGCGCACGGTCTCATGACTTTCGGCAGCACGTTGCGCCCTCTGTCCGGCGGTGACACTCGATATCAGCGCGACCGACCGGATGGTCGACCTCGTGTCC
>VSSQ01000220.1_pt1 | contig 67861 bp, 65 predicted proteins | sample 4763081 | NCBI WGS metagenome assembly VSSQ01 (sample SAMN12137344, study PRJNA551015) | bioreactor metagenome | isolation source: SDC9 anaerobic chlorinated ethene degrading culture | place: USA: Knoxville, Tennesee | collected 2015-01-01
TTCTACCATTTCATTTATTTATTTTTAAAGGGATGGCAAAAAATATTGCAACTAAGAAATATAATTGGATACAAAAAAAACCTACAAGTCAATGACTTGTAGGTTTCTATTCTGTTATTGCCTGGTTTTATCCAGACCTTTCAGCGGGCTGAAAGGGATTACAGTCGAACACCTTATACCTGTTTTGAGTTTTTTAGACCAAATTAAATAACTGATTATTAGGATTTATCCAGAATATTCGTTTGAGTTTTTCTGTTTTTCATGCCAGAATAGGAAAGTACATTTATAATGCATAACAGTTATATCTTATTCCTAATTTTAATGCTTTTTATTCTTCTTGTTTCATAATAAAGACAAATCATTTTTTGCTTCTCGATAAAAAAAGGTCTTGATTGTGAAAAGGAAATCATTTTAGGGGATTAATGTAAATAATCACTTAATCGCATTGAAAATCAACAACCAACCTCACACAAGGAATGGTTGTCGGTGCGGTTTCCGATAACTTCGATGAGCGTATCGAGCAGAAGATTTTCATTGTGAAATCGTCGTGGATAATGCGGCGGTGGCTGCCGAAACGAAGGTGTACGAGAAGATTCCCCAAATTGTAAACTTTACTAAATGCTGACGGCAACGACATCATGCAACCTGAAATTGACCTGAACTACAAACAGATTAAGCAGGATATTTTGGATATTGTGAAGGAAGAATTGGAACGGATTGAAGGGGATGATAATTTGAGGCATTTGTTGAAGAAAGAGGAATAGAAAAAATCAGAACATCATTTTTTAGGTCGGGGATTTTTTGCTCGGCTTTTTTATTGCTTAATATGTTGATAACTAATCCCCATTTGCACTACACAATTAAATACAAATCATTATATTTGCAAAATACATCAAAAATTTGACTGATGAAACAGATAAATAGGTTAAAAGTCGTACTTGTGGAGCAGAATAAAACCGGAAAATGGTTGGCGGAAACGTTGGGGAAGAATGAAGCGACTGTTTCCCGTTGGTGTACTAACGAATCACAGCCTTCGCTTGAAACGTTGGTGAAAATTGCCAATGCGTTGAAAGTTGATGTGAAGGATTTGCTTGTTTCAACAAAATAACACTTAGAGGTATGTGGAAAGATTGCGAAACGAATATAGATTTATTGGATTTTGATTATTTGGTTGATGTTACCAAAAACATCATTCAGAATGATGAATTGACGCCTTCTACCATTGGCATATATGGAGATTGGGGAAGTGGGAAATCCAGTCTGATGGATATGGTTATGTCAGAATTATCGAAAGATAAAGATGTTCTATGCCTTAAATTTAATGGTTGGCTTTTTGAAGGTTATGAAGATGCTAAAGTTGCATTAATTGGTTCAATTTTAGATGAGATTAGCAAGAAAAAAAAGCTATCTGAGAAGGCGAAAGGGGTTTTAAAGAATTTATATGATAATACAGACTTTATCAAACTTTCAAGTAAGCTTGCTAAGTATGGGATTGATTTTTTCCTTACTGGTGGAGTTCTAACTCTTACAGATATTACTATTGAAACAGTTAAGAATGCGCTGTCTTCCAAAGGTACAGAAGTTGAGAAAGAAGAAATAGAAGGAGTTTTTAAGGCTTTCAAAAGTAAAGAAGTCAGAAAAAGCATCAAGTCTTTCCATGATGATTTTGCAAATCTATTAAAGCAAACTAAAATAAAAAGGCTGGTTGTATTTATTGATGAATTAGACCGTTGTAAACATGATACAATATTAGACACTTTAGAAGCAATCCGATTATTTTTATTTGCTAAGGGAACCTCTTTTGTCATAGGAGCAGATGAACGACAAATTAGATATGCAGTACAAATGAAATATCCTGATGTTGAAGGGAATCAGATAGACATTGGGAAAGAATATTTGGAGAAATTGATTCAATATCCAATCCGTATCCCTCAATTGGGAAGGAAAGAGGTTGAATTTTATATTATGTGCTTGCTATTTGAAAAAGATTTTTGTGATGACCTTACTTCAATACGAAAAATAATAAAAGAAGGAAAAGAACAAAATTTCTTAGATTTTGAACTAACATACGAACTGATAAAGGAAAAATCAAATGATTTAGCAGAAAAACTAAAAGACACAATTTCGCTATCAAAACAAATATCATCTGTTCTTGCGAAAGGGTTAAACGGAAATCCGAGGCATTGTAAACGTTTTCTCAATGCGATGGAACTACGAATACAAATGGCTAATTATCGGAAGATAAAGTTAGACCGAAAAATTCTTTCAAAAATAATGCTAATTGAATATTTTAGAGATACGTTCTATAAACGTTTTGCTGAACTTCAACCAACTGATAGTGGTGAACTTGAAGAGATTGGATTTATTGAAAATGACAAATGGGATGATGCAAAAGAATTGGGGATATGGAAAGATGATGCTTGGATTATTGATTGGCTAAAAATTGAACCAAAATTGGCAAAAGAAGATTTAAAGCCATATTTTTATTTTTCACGAGAAAGCATTAGGAATGGTTCATTTGTAAAACAACAAAATTTAGGTAATGAAGCCTCGAAAATCTTAGAAAGGTTATTAAGTGAGGGCGATTCTGCAAGGATTGAGGCCATAAAATCTGCACTAAATGTACCTGAATACGAAGCAGCTGTTATTCATAAGACGTTAATATCAAAAATAGAATCCGCCACTGAAATAGAAAAGTCAATTTTTCAATCTTACATTGAATGGAGTGGTGCAAGGACAGAATTATACGTTGAAACTATCGCTGCCTTAGAGCGAATTTCAGCGACTAAGATAAAGGCATCTTTTATACCTCTAATTACTGGATTTGCTCAAAAGTTAACTAACAAAACAAAGATTATCGAACTATATTCGAAGTGGCAGCAAGAAAATCCGAAAATAAAAAGTGCTATTGAGAATGATTTAAAAAGTCTAAAATAAGAATATTATGGGAACATCAAGCATGTACGTCGGCCCTAATAGGTCACCTTTATTACCTTCTGATTTTGACGATGGGAATTCCGACCATCCTGATAAGCCAAATAATGACCCGGAACAAAAACAGGATGGAGATAAACCGGAAAATGAGAAACCATCGGAAAAACCTCGTGATGATGATTCACCATCTCAAGAATCAACTTCAAATAATACCACACAGAATTCACCGTGGACACGAGCAAAAACGTCGATGTCTAAATATGCATCAGGGCATGGTGGACGAAATGGTAAGGAAAATGCACTATCTGACTATGTAAAGGGGCATGGTGGTTCGCGCAATGCAGCGAAATCGGCAAAGTCCGCAATAAGAACAACCATTAATATTGGTGATTTCTTCGGGGGAGTATCAAAGAAAGGCATTTCACAGGTTTTAAAAGAATTTCAAATTTCAACAGAAGGAAGAAAACCCAAAGAAATCCTGAATGATATTGTTAATATTCTTGCGCCAACACCGGATTTAAATGATGATTCAGTTGCTCGAAAAGCATTAATAGATACGATGTCTATTATATATGAGAAGTTCGATGATGAAAAACAGGATATTACATTGTTAGATTCAATCGACCCTGATATTTCAAAAATGCTTGTCGAAAAATATATTGAAACTTTTATTTATGAAAGATTGATACATGATGTTGGAAGCAGAATCGAAAAAAAGGCAGAGAATTCCGCCGCTGCTGCCAAAATAGAACAAGAATTGAAAGACTACATAGAGACGAAAGTATCAACAACACTGAAAGACAAGCCGTTATCAATAATAAATTCAGAAACAAAAAATATCCATGTGTTAGTTGAAGAATTATATCAGCAATGTTATAAAGTATTGGAGGACCAATTATGAAAGAAATAGTATGCCGAATTCACAACGACGATAATTTTACGAAAGAAAATTCCGATTTTACAGTCGATTTGTTTTCTAAAGCCCAGTATCATTATACATTTTGGGACAAAAATAAAAGGAAACTTTATCAGTGTGGACAATTCTCAAATGCCGCAATTGACTTGCTCTATGTTTCTTTGATGGTTTATTATGCAGATAGAAGAGTTATTCGCATGCAAGAAGATGATGCGTGGACAAGACAAATAAAATTATATATCCCCGTTCTTGAAATTGATAAATGGAACGAAAACAAAAAACTTCTTGAAAAGATGCTTTCGTTTTTAAGTGGTGATGTATGGACGTTCGAATTTAGAAAAAGAGAACTTAGTCCAAAAGAAGAAAAGGCTCGTTCTGGAATGCAACGGCAAAAGAAGAAATATCAGCCGAAAGCAATTTGTATGCTATCAGGTGGATTAGATTCTTTTATTGGAGCAATAGATATTCTCAATGAAGAAAAGGATGTTTGGTTTGTCGGACATTACGGAGGTGGAAAGGGAGTGATATCATATCAAAAGAATGTTATCAATAAATTAGTTGCTCAATACAAATTATCTTTTGAACAGTTTTTTAATTTTTTTGCTGCACCTGTTAAACCTGACAAAAATACGCCAATGGAAGATACCACAAGAACACGTTCGTTTATGTTCTTTGCTCATGCGATAATCTTAGGATCTGCAACTGATAAAGACACTACATTGTATATTCCTGAAAACGGTTTAATATCTTTAAATATTCCTCTTACAAATACCCGTTTAGGTAGTAGTAGCACAAGAACTACCCATCCGTATTATATGGGATTATTGCAGCAATTATTAGTAAATCTTGGAATAAAAATTAAACTGTATAATCCCTATCAATTCAAGACAAAAGGTGAAATGATCGCGGAATGTAAGGACCCCGTATTCTTAAAAGCAAATATTTCAGACACGATGTCATGTTCCCATCCTGATTTGGGAAGGTATGAACGGGATGCACACCCTTCTCATTGTGGAAATTGCTTGCCTTGTATCATTCGTAGAGCAGCAATAGAGTATGCTTATCAAAATGACACATCCACTTATAGAGATAAAGACTTCCAAAGAGCAGGCGCATCGCATAATCTTCGTTCATTCAAATTAGGCATTAGAGATTATACGAACAATAAAATTGATGCAGCTCTTTCAATTCAGATATCAGGGCCGATAATTAATAACATCGACAGTTATTGTGGAGTTTATAAAAGGGGAATGAATGAATTAAAATCATTACTTGACAAATACAATGGCTAATCTTTACGATACTCATTTCCATTTAGACCTCCAAGAATCAAAAGGCGAGGTTCTAAAAGAGATTGAAAACAATCAGATATACACAATTGCTGTTACCAATCTTCCGCCTTTGTATGAAAAATTAAAGAAAGAGGTTAACAGCAAATTTGTAAGAATTGCTTTAGGCTTTCATCCTGAACTTATTGCGCAATATCAAAAGTACATCCCTAATATGTGGAGATTACTTCCTGATGTAAGATATATTGGAGAAGTAGGGATAGACCTAAAAGTGGGTAAAGAATCAAAGGGCTTACAACTGGCTTTTTTTGAGGAACTGATTGATAAATGTAATACATTCGGTAATAAAGTTCTTTCAGTACATTCGAGAGCATCAGCCTCGGAAGTAATATCAATTATAGGAGAAAATTTTAACGGGAAGATTATTTTGCACTGGTATTCCGGAACAAAGCAAAATCAAGAACAGGCTATCAGTAACGGATATTATTTTTCCGTCAATTATGCTATGCTTAATTCAGATTCAGGAAAGAAGATAATCGGTAATATTCCTAATGATAAAATTCTTTTGGAAACAGATAGTCCTTTTACTTCAATCAATGGACATACTTACAAACCTTCTGAAATAGGGAAAATAGTTGAAGGAATAGCATTGATTAAAAACATGGATATTGAATCAATGCAGAATATTCTTTGGAATAATTTTGTTACATTAATTTCTTGAAAATTTACATATGAAATATCAAGAATTATATAATGTATTAGAGGAATTTGATTTTGGTTTGCTGAATAATTCTGAATTTAAAGAAGATTCAGTGAGAGAAGAAATAGTACTTCCCATTATCAAAGGATTGGGGTATTCAGCAAACAAACCTAATCAAATTATTCGTAGCCGAAAGTTGCTACATCCATTTGTTTCTATTGGTTCAAAACGGAAAGAGATTTTTATTATTCCCGATTATTTATTTGAAATTGATGGTCAACCTGCATGGATATTAGACGCTAAAGCGCCGAGAGAATCAATTGTAAAGTCAATTCATGTTGAGCAGGCATATTCGTATGCAATTCACAGCGAAGTGAGGGTTAAGTATTTTGCACTTTGTAATGGAAAAGAATTTGCGCTATATAATATTGAAAAAATTGAACACATTCTCTATTTCCCAATGAGCTCAATTCCTTCATATTGGGATAATTTGAAACATCTGTTATCCCCACAAAATATTATAAAAGAAAGTCCATTTATTTTAGCCAAAGACTGGGGGTTACATTTAAAAAGACTTGGTTTTGATACCTTTGAAAGTTTGGTGTTTCCTAATGTACCTGTAATGTCGATAGGTCAATTACATCCCAATAAATTTTCATTATCAGGGTGCATAAATGATGATGGAAATCGCTATGTGGTGACCTTTGATTTTGGATACGACGTTTTTAAACAATTTATCGGTAAAGTGCCAGATAGTGCCATTAAGATTTTGGAAATCCGAGAACCCAACAAAAGGCAAGTCGTAAATTTTGCTGATAGGGTTTATTTTATTAATATTGATTGTAGAGTTGGAAATAATCTCGAAGAAAACGAAGATGAAATATTTCTCCCTTTTTGGGTAAATAGAATAATAGATTAAAAATTAATGCAAAAACAGTTATGAATTGGCAAGTATCAGGGATTTTAGTTCCACACCATCGGTCAGCGGAAAGGGCTCGGATTGAGCGGATGTCCCTGGGTCGTGATCAAAAAAGATGTAAACCGGAATATTGTATCTGTATTTAAGAAATATGATACCGAATATAAATTTTGTAGAATACCGCTTACTATTGAAGATATTTATCAGCTTACAAAGCTATCTCGATTATTGAGAACAAAGGGTTAATTTAATTCCAAAAAGAAATTAACCTTTACAACACTTTTTCCCTACTATTGTTGCAGTCAGAGGGAATTTGATTGACTTTCAGCAATCTGGGAAAATTTCGCATGAAAAAGGCAACGGATAAGTAGATAAGAAAGTGCTGATATACACTTAGTTTTTCATGCCTTCAAATAACTCTACTATATTACAAATATACAATAATTATTCTGATATAATAATCAGATATTATTTTTATGAGTGAATTATTCTAATACATTTAAGTTCATAAGAAACACACTTCATTATAACCTAAAACCTATCAAGAGATTCAAATTCAAGCATTCAATCATCTCACTATCCTTTTTTATTAGTATTTTTGCGGGCAAATACTTTGTATACTAATGAATAAAATACTTATTATAGAAGATGAACAACGCGTTGCCGATGTACTTCGACGTGGATTAGAAGAAATGGGTTATCTGGCTTTCGTCGCATACGATGCCGAAATGGGATTAAGACTGTTCCGGTCGGGACAGTATGAGCTTGTTATTTCAGACATTATACTTCCGAAGATGAACGGGTTTGATTTGGTTAAGGAGATAAAAGAACAGAACAAGAGCATTCCGGTTATCATGCTGACGGCTCTCGGAACCACCGATGACAAATTGGAAGGCTTTGATGCCGGGGCAGACGATTATATAGTAAAACCTTTTGATATTCTGGAATTGGAAGCAAGGATACGGGTATTGCTAAAACGGGGGATTTCCGATGACACCAAGCAACAGGTAAAAGAACTTATCTATGCCGATTTGCAAGCAAATCTGTTGACAAAGACTGTTTACAGGAATAAGCAGGAGATAAAACTCACCCCTAAGGAGTTTAATTTGTTGGTTTACATGATGCAAAATCCGGAAAGAGTGCTTTCCCGTACCGAAATCTCGGAACAGGTATGGAATACACATTTTGATACGGGAACAAATTTCATAGACGTCTATATCAATTATCTTCGGAAAAAGATAGACCGCAACTTCGATACAAAATTGATTCATACCAAACCCGGCATGGGTTTTATTTTATATTCCGGATATGAAAATCAGGCATAAACTGACCTTACGATACACAGGTGCCACGGCTATCGTTTTTTCGCTTGTTGTTTTAGTTGTTTATCTATTTTCGGAACATAGCCGTGAAAAGGAATTTTTCCGCGATCTCACCCGCGAAGCCGTAACAAAAGCCAACTTATTTCTTAGCGATCGCGTCGATGCCAAGACCATGCAATCCATATACCGTAACAATAGGCAGTTTATCGATGAAGTAGAAGTTGCCGTTTATACAACCGGTTTCAAACTACTCTACCATGATGCACAAGAGATAGATATCATAAAAGAAACACCCGAATTAATAAAAAACACCATACGGAAAAAGGAACTGGAGTTTTACGAAGGTAACTATCAGGGCATTGCTATGATTTACAGCTATGAGGGAATTGATTATGTGATTACTGCGGCTGCATATGACGGCTATGGTTATGCTAAACTGAATAGTCTTGCCACCTTATTGATCATTTTATGGCTTTCGGGATTGGTTATTCTTGCCATTCTTGGTTATTTTCTGGCTCGTGGAGCATTACAGCCTGTAAGCCGGATTGTTGATGAAGTGGATGTCATTAGCGAATCCAATCTGGATACCCGTCTTGCTGTAAAAAAGGAGCATGATGAATTAGATGAACTCTCCGAAACTTTCAATCAAATGCTTGACCGGTTGGAAAAATCGTTTGACAACCAGAAGATGTTTATCAGCAATGTTGCTCATGAATTACGAACTCCTCTGGCAGCGTTGAGTACAGAGCTTGAGGTAGCCTTGCTTCGTGAACAACGAACAGGGGAAGAATATAAAGTAATTATCACCAATGCGTTAGATGATGCTAAAAGCCTGAAACATCTAATAACAGGATTGCTTGACCTTGCCAAAGCAAATTATGATTTCAGTCGGATTGTAACGGAAGAATTGAGATTGGACGAACTTTTACTTGATGCCCGTGAAATGGTGCTGAAAGCCAATAAGAATTATTCCGTTGATTTGATTTTCGACCAAAATGCGGAAGATGACAGCATGATTACGGTAAGAGGAAACGCTTATCTGCTGAAAATCGCATTTGTTAATCTGATGGAGAATAACTGCAAGTTTTCAGACAACAAATCCTCCGATGTCCAGATTTCATTTTTTGAAAAGAACGCCATTGTTCGTTTCTCAGACGCCGGAATAGGCATCTCTAAGGAGGAATTAGAAAAAATATTTATTCCGTTTTACAGAGGGAAAAATAGTACTCGAACAAAAGGGCAAGGCATCGGAATGACCTTGACTCAGAGAATCATTATTCTCCATAATGGGATAATCACTATTCATTCTCACATTGGAGAAGGAACTACATTTGTCGTCGAAATACCTCATATTTAAGTTTTACCTCCTTCCTCTATTTTCTAACGACTTGTATAATATATTTATAGTATTCAAGTCTAAGCATCATACTGTTCATTCCAAAATAGATTATAAATAATGCCTTATATAAAAGATATATTCTTTTCTAATGGTTTTCTAATACTGCTCTAATAGATTTCTAACTGTCCGATACATCCCATCATTCTACTTTTGCGGCAAAAATAAATAATCGTAAAAAAATGAATGTTATGAAGCTATTCAAATGGGACAGAAAAAAAGATATCAAATATCAGTTCAATAGTGAGAAACTATTTTTGGCAGCATCACAGTCCAACAGACACATTTATTCTTTTCTGGATTCACATAATACAGGGCTATATGAGACGGAAGCATCTGAAAGACTGAAAGAATATGGCAAAAATGAAATTGTAGCAGAAAAAAGCAACAATTGGTTTGTTTTGCTGATAAAGGCTTTTATCAATCCTTTTATCGGGATACTGATGTTTTTAGCGGTAATTTCCATGATATTGGATGTATTTTTAGCCCCGCCCGAAGATAGGGAGTGGATGACAGTAATCATCATAACTACGATGGTTACATTGAGCGCTCTGCTCCGTTTCTCTCAAGAATGGAAATCCAATAAGGCAAGCGAAGCCCTCAAAAAAATGGTAAACAACAAAGCCTCTGTTTTTCGCAAAGGAGCCGAGATGTTTATCGATATAAATATTGTTGATTTGGTTCCCGGAGATGTCATATTTCTTTCGGCAGGAGATATGATTCCTGCAGATGTCCGCATTACTGAGGCAAAAGACCTGTTTATCAGCCAGTCATCGCTTACTGGAGAATCTGACGCAGTGGAGAAAACCTCTGAACTTTTGGAGCAACATCCTAAAACGGGAAGTGTTATAGAGCTTAACAACATTTGTTTTATGGGCTCGAATGTAATAAGCGGGGCAGCGAAGGCTGTTGTTGTGAGCACGGGCAACGATACTTATTTGGGAACGATTGCTAAAAACATTGTCGGAAAACGGGCTCAAACCAGTTTCGACAAAGGAATTAATAATGTCAGCCTTCTTCTTATACGGTTTATGCTGGTAATGGTTCCTTTCGTGTTTTTTATCAATGGTTTCACCAAAGGAAACTGGTTTGATGCATTTCTTTTTGCCTTATCGGTAGCCGTGGGGTTGACTCCCGAAATGCTGCCAATGATCGTTACTTCCAATCTGGCAAAAGGAGCCGTCAAGATGGCTAAGCACAAAACAATCGTCAAAAACCTCAATTCTATTCAGAATTTTGGAGCCATGAACATTCTCTGCACAGATAAAACAGGCACATTGACCCACGATAAAATAGTGCTGGAACGCTACCTGAATATATCGGGGGAAGAAGATGTGCGGGTATTGCGCCATGCCTATTTCAACAGTTTCTTTCAAACAGGGCTGAAAAATCTGATGGATCAGGCAATATTATCGCACACCATCGAGCTTGGTTTTGAAAATCTTGAAAAGGACTATATTAAAATAGATGAGATACCTTTTGATTTTACCCGCCGCAAAATGTCAGTGGTAGTGGAAGACAGAAACGGTAAATGCCAGATTATAACCAAAGGCGCTGTTGAGGAAATTTTAAGTAGCTGTTCCCATGTGGAACTCAGCGGAAAAGTGGTCGAAATCAATGATGAATTACACTCTACGGTTTTGTCGGACACTTTAAATCTGAATAGAGAAGGATTACGGGTTATTGCAGTCGCCCAAAAAAGCTGGGTCGAGAAAGGGCACAGTTTTGGAGTAGGAGACGAGCAGAATATGGTACTAATCGGACTGTTGGCATTTTTAGACCCGCCTAAAATTTCCGCGTCCAAGGCAATCGGACAATTACACGAATATGGAGTGGAAGTGAAAGTCCTATCAGGAGATAATGAGGGAGTGGTAAAAAATATCTGTCGTCAGGTTGGAGTTGACACGGAGTACGCTTTGCTTGGGTCTGAAATTGAAAAGATGAGCGATGATGAACTGATGATAAAGATAGAGAAGGCTAAAGTCTTTGCAAAACTCACTCCTATGCAAAAAACCCGAATTATAAGTCTGCTGCAGGATCAAGGAAACACCGTGGGTTTTCTTGGAGACGGAATTAACGATGCTTCCGCTCTTCGCCAATCCGATATAGGTATTTCGGTAGATACGGCCGTTGATATTGCAAAGGAAAGCGCCGATATAATTTTGTTGGAAAAAGACCTGATGGTGCTTGAAGAGGGGGTCATCGAAGGACGCAAGATATTTGGCAATATCATGAAGTATATTAAAATGACGGCGAGTTCCAATTTTGGAAATATGTTCAGCGTATTAGTGGCCAGTGCATTTTTGCCGTTCCTACCCATGTTGCCAATACATTTGCTTATTCAAAATCTGCTTTACGATATTTCCCAGATAACTATCCCTTTTGATAATGTGGATAAAGAATATTTGGCAAAACCGCGCAAATGGAATGCGTCTGACCTAAAAAGGTTTATGATAAGAATAGGGCCTATCAGTTCCATTTTCGATATCGCCACCTATTTGGTAATGTGGTATGTGTTCAAATGTACGAATCCGGATATGCAGTCTTTGTTCCAATCCGGTTGGTTTATTGAAGGCTTGCTTTCACAAACGTTGATTGTACATATGATACGTACACGGAAAATACCATTTATCCAAAGCAGGGCCTCGCTGCCGGTTATGGTTACCACCTTCATGATAATGGCGATAGGTATTGTCATTCCGTTTACAAGTCTCGGAGCGTCTGTCGGCTTTACACCCTTGCCCTGGTCATATTTCCCTTGGTTGATAGGAATACTCTTGGGATACTGTTTCCTGACACAGTTTATAAAAGGCTTGTATGTGAAAAGATATAACAAGTGGTTGTAAACGATAATATTTTCAGTCCTGTTTTCATTTGTTTCCAACTACATTTTCTGAGCAGTTATGATGCAGAAACTCCTTCGTTGGATGTCATATAAACTGAAATTATCAGCTTTTCAAAACAAGATGCGGAGATTGAAAAAGTTGCATCTTTCCTGACATTGGAGAGTGGTGTGTCCAGTATTAAATGGGAGGTCAACAATTTAAAAGAATAAAGTCGAAAATATAAAATAAATAGAGTAAAATGAAAGTCATGAAAAAGAGATCATTTGTAATCTTGCTACTACTAGTGTTGGCAGCAACAAGTTGTAAACAAAATCCTACAGAACAGGAAAATAAGGAATATACAATCAACGGCGATACGGTACATATAAAAGACAAATCACTGCTCGACAAAATAAAAATAAGCCGCGTTTCTTTTGAACCTGTCGTGAAAGAAGTTATTACAGCGGGAACTGTGCAGGCGATACCTACACAGTTTGTATATATCGCTCCTCCATTTTCGGGACGTATTGTTAAATCACATGTAAAGTTGGGACAAAATGTAAAAGCAAATACGCCTTTGTTTGAAATTACTTCACCTGATTTTACTTCTGCACAGAAAGATTTTTATCAGGCGCAGTCGGAACGCGAACTTGCTCAAAAGGATTTACGACGAAAACAGGATTTAATCAAAAATGGGGTGGGTTCCCAAAAGGAACTAGAGGAAGCACAGAATGTACTGAACATTGCCGAAAAGGAATATGAAAATGCTGTATCAGCGTTGAAAGTGTATCAAACAAATCCCGGCAATATGGTATTAGGGCAGGCATTGGTCATACGTGCACCTATTTCAGGCAATGTTATAGAAACAAACATTGTCACCGGACAGTACATTAACAGCGAATCAAACCCGGTGGCTACCGTTGCAGATTTAAGCAAAGTGTGGGTCGTAGCACAGGTGAAAGAAAAGGATATCCGTTTTATCCATGAAGGCGATGAAATGGATATATATATCCCGGCCTATCAGGATAAAACAGTCAAAGGAACTGTATTTTACATAGATAAATCGGTCGATGAAGAAACGCGCTCCATTAAAGTGCTTTCGATATGCAACAATTATGAAGAGTTGCTGAAAATAGGGATGTACACTACCATACATTTTCTTGATAAGCCGACGGATTGCATTGTTATCCCTGAAAAGGCGTTGTTGCAAGACGAGAAAAACAGTTTTGTATTCATCCAGAAAGGAGAAACCGAATTTATAAAAACAGTGATTGAAACATCCGGGAGCAAAGATGGGAAAGCCATTGTTACAAAAGGGCTTGAAAAGAATGATGTAATTATCAGTGAAGGTGGATACTATTTAAAATAAGATAATCGCATGAAAAAGAATATAACATTGTTAACAATAGAAAAAAGATGGATAGTTGCCGCATTGTTTGTGTTGCTGGCATTTTTTGGATATTATTCATGGAAACAATTATCCATCGAAGCCTATCCCGATATTGCAGACGTTACGTCGCAGGTGGTAACGCAAGTGCCTGGCCTCGCCGCCGAGGAAATCGAGCAACAGATAACCATACCTATTGAACGGGCATTAAACGGGCTTCCCGGCATGCATGTGATGCGAAGCAAAAGCACTTTCGGACTTTCGATGATTACCATTGTGTTTGAAGATGGAATTGAGGATTATTGGAGTCGTCAACGGGTACAGGAGCGGTTAAATGAAGTAGAATTGCCTTATGGCGCGGTTGCCGCTCTCGATCCCTTGACTTCGCCTACCGGTGAAATTTACCGTTATATTATAGAAAGTGATAATCACTCGTTGCGTGAATTGACCGATTTACAGAACTGGGTAATTATCCCCCGTATAAAGCAGGTACCGGGTGTGGCAGACGTGAGTAATTTCGGCGGAATAACGACGCAATACCAAATAGAAATAGACCCGTACAAATTGGAACAGTATCATTTGGCCTTAAATGATGTAATTGATGCTATCGAAAACAACAATTCAAACGTAGGCGGTAGCATTTTGAACCGGGGCGACCAGTGATATGTGGTACGAGGAATAGGACTGATTTCTGACTTGGACGATTTAGGAAAAATCGTTGTCAGTTCCCAAAAAGGTGTTCCTGTTTTACTGAACGATTTAGGAAAACTCAAATACGGGAACCTCGAACGAAAAGGCGTATTCGGATATACCGACCGTACCCGTGAATATTCAGAAAGCATCGAAGGTATCGTATTACTGTTGAAACACGAGAATCCTTCCGAGGTTTTGACAGGCATTCACGAAGCAGTAGATGAGCTGAACAATAAAACACTGCCCGAAGGCGCTCATATTCACGCTTTTCTGGATAGGACAGAGTTGGTCAATACTACATTGAATACTGTTTCGCATACCCTGCTTGAAGGGATGCTGTTAGTGATTGTAGTGTTGATTATATTCCTTGGGAACTGGCGGGGAGCGTTGTTGGTTGCCATAACCATACCTTTATCGCTGTTGTTTGCCTTTATTATGATGCACTTTACAAATATTCCGGCAAATCTGTTGTCACTTGGGGCAATCGATTTCGGCATTATTGTAGATGGGGCCATTGTAATGATGGAGACTATCCTGAAAAAACGCGAAGATATACCTGAACAACCCCTTGAAGAATCGAATATAGCCAAACGGGTAGCAGAAGTAACCAAACCCATACTGTTTGCGACAATCATCATTATTACCGCCTATCTGCCTTTATTCGCATTTGAGCGGGTGGAGCAGAAACTATTCACGCCTATGGCTTTTACAGTAGGGTATGCTTTGATAGGCGCCTTGTTGGTTGCTTTATTCCTTATCCCCGGAATGGGATTTGCCATTTACCGGAAACCGCGGAAGATATACCATAATAAGTGGCTTGAAAAACTGACGTTAAGATATTATCATACAATGCAAAACGTGGTTAGGAAACCAAAAAAAATAATCCTGTCGGTTGTGCTCATATTTGCTGCCGCTATAGGATTGAGCATTGCTGTCGGTAAAGATTTCCTTCCTTCTTTGGATGAAGGCTCCATATGGTTGCAGGTAAACCTGCCACCCGGAATCACGGTTGAAAAATCACGTGAACTGTCCGACACGCTTCGCTGGCGCACAATGAAACATCCGGAAGTAACCTATGTCGGAGTTCAGGCAGGCCGCAACGACGATGGCACCGACCCGTTCACTCCTTCACATTTTGAAGTATCTGTAGGAATCAAACCGTACAACGAATGGCCTCGCGGAAAGACAAAAAACGACCTGATAAATGAATTAGCCAAAGAGTATGAAACATTGCCAGGTTTCAGGGTCGGTTTCAGCCAGCCGATGATTGACGGGGTAATGGACAAAATATCGGGAGCGCATAGCGAATTAGTTGTTAAAGTGTATGGTAACGATTTCATTGAAACTCGCCGTATCGCAGAGGAAGTTCTGTTGGTTCTCGGAAAAATAAAAGGAGCCGTAGACCTTGATATTGACCAGGAGCCACCATTGCCTCAACTGCAAATACACATGAACCGGGATGCTATTGCCCGATATGGCTTGAAGGTTTCCGATGTAAGCAATCTGATAGAAATAGCAATCGGAGGTAAAGCTATTTCACAAATATTTCAGGGCGACAGGGCTTACGATATTACTTGTAAATATAAAGAGGAGGCTCGCAACACCACCGAAAAGATAGCTGGACTCATGCTGACATCAACGACAGGGGCTAAAATTCCTTTATCACAGGTCGCTGATATTAAATTAAGCACAGGGGAAAGTACGATAACAAGGGAGATGAACAAACGCCATCTGACCGTGAAGTTGAACTTGCGTGGACGTGATTTAGCTTCATTTCTAAGCGAAGCGCAGTCGACCATTGAAAAGAATGTAAAATACGATCATCATAACTATGAAATCAAGTGGGGCGGACAGTTTGAAAACCAACATCGCGCTTACTCACGTTTAGCCGTGATCGTTCCCTTGGCATTAGCTATTATGTTTATCCTGTTATATGTCGCATTTGGAAAATTCCGCCAAGCAGGATTGGTATTATGTATCGTTCCTTTGGCTCTTTTCGGAGGAATGCTGGCACTGAATGTGCGTGGTATGACGTTGAATGTATCATCGGCAGTAGGATTTATTGCACTGTTTGGTGTTGCCATACAAAATGGCATTATCATGATTTCTCATATCAACAATCTGCGTAAAGGTGGAATGGATTTATTTAGTGCGGTTACTGATGGGGCACAACACCGATTCCGACCGGTACTGATGACTGCTACCGTTGCTGTACTTGGCCTTTTTCCGGCATCATTGGCTACCGGCATCGGTTCCGATGTACAGCGTCCGTTAGCTACAGTAATTGTATATGGGCTTATGTTTTCAACTATTATCACACTTTTTGCTTTGCCCGTATTTTATTATTTGATTGAATCAAAAATTAATAATAAATCAAAATGAAACAACTGATAGCAACCAGAATAATTTTTGCAGCATTTCTGCTCTTTTTTCCTGCAACATGCTATAGAACGTATGCTAATTCAGCGGATAGCCTGTTCCAACATTCGATTTCCTTTCGGGATTACCTGAATATTGTAGGTAAAGAAAATCTCAACCTGCTTATTGAGAAATATCATATTAAAATTGCAGATGCCAATATCGTTGCGGCCAAAGTAATGCCCGATCCCGAAATTGCGTTTGAAGGTGCCGATGAATCATATGAGGTGGCATTAAGTTATAATTTAGAACTGGGAAACAAACGTGGCGCAAGAATAAGAGTTGCCCGAAGTGAAGCTGAACTGACGAACTTACTTGTTGAGCATTTCTTTCAGGAATTACGTGCTGAATCAACCGATGCTTATTTGAATGCTATTTTGCAACGGGAATTGTTAGCAACTAAAAAGAGTTCCTATGAATACATGTTGCAATTAAGTATTTCTGACAGTCTTCGTTTCCGCTTGGGAGAAGTCAATGAAAACGATGCCAGGCAGTCGAAACTTGAAGCGGCAACTTTACTGAATGAAGTGTTCCGGCAGGAAGCTGAGTACAAGTCTTCTTTAGCCGTATTAAATCTATATATGTGCAAAAGCTCTGATATATTGATATTGAGTACTCCGTCCGGGCAATGGAATGATTTCGAACGTGAGTATGAATTAATGGCTTTGATTTCAATTGCTTTAGATAACCGGATCGATTTGATAGCCGCTCAAAAAAGTAATGAACTTGCCGTCAATCAGCTTAAATTAGTTAAGGCAGAACGCAGGATGGACTTGGGGCTTTCCATCGGCTATGAAAGAGATTGGAAAGGCGTATTCCCGAACCATGATATGATGAAAGCCGGGATATCCATTCCTCTTAAATTCTCAAATATAAACAAAGGGAGTACAAGAGCCGCCCAATATGCTATTGAGCAAAGCCGGTACGAAGAACAAAAGACCCGCCTGCAAATCCAAACGGAAGTTTCACAAGCATACTACCTGTATGATGCTGCAAAAAAACAAGTGAAACAATATAAATTGGGGTTATTTGAAGATTCAAAGAAAGTACTTGATGGCATAGTTTATAAATACAAACGTGGTGAAACAACTATCCTTGATGTACTTATTGCACAGCGAACTTATAATGAAGTTCAGGAACAATATCTGAGAATAATGAAAGAATACGCCTCCTCATTAGTTAATTTACAGAAGGTCTGTGGAATATGGGATATTGAGTTTTAGAATGTGATTGAAGTATAAGAGAGATGCTTTTTAACGATAGACTAACACCCCGGCAATGAATCAATCATCTTTTAGCTTATAACAATGATAAAAATAAAATCAAAACATAATATAGCGGCATTTCAGGCAATTTTAGCGGCAGCTTTGTATGCGATAAGTTCGCCGTTCTCCAAACTGTTGCTGGCAGAAATACCACCTATGATGATGGCAGCTTTCCTGTATTTGGGTGCAGGGATAGGACTGTCAGTGCTTGGATTAATCAGGAATAAAACACAAAAGGAAAAGAAGGAAGTTAAACTGACGAAGAAGGAATTGCCCTTCATCATTGCAATGATTGCATTGGACATTGCAGCACCGATATTCTTAATGTTTGGGCTGACTATGACAACGGCTGCCAATGCATCACTTCTGAATAATTTTGAGATAGTGGCAACAGCTATTATCGCCTTATTCATATTTAAAGAAGCTATTAGTAAACGCCTGTGGATTGCTATTGTTTTGATTACCCTTTCATGTATTTTATTGACAGTTGAAGATACGAGCAGCTTTTCATTCTCTGTCGGGTCGTTATTTGTTCTTTTTGCTTGTATATGTTGGGGATTTGAAAATAATTGTACCCGCAAACTATCTGTCAAAGACCCTTTGGAAATAGTAGTGATAAAAGGATTTGGCTCAGGACTCGGCTCACTTATTATCGCTTTAGCCGTAGGAGAACATATTACTGACTATATGTATATCCCTGCTGTATTGTTATTAGGGTTTGTTGCCTATGGTTTAAGCATATTCTTTTATATCTATGCACAGCGGGAAATCGGTGCTGCCAAAACGAGTGCACATTATGCCACTGCTCCTTTCATAGGAGCAGTTCTTTCAACTATTATTCTTGGAGAAAGGCCGAATTTGATGTTCGGAATTGCTTTAGCTATAATGATTGTTGGTGTTTATTTGGTTACGACAGACAGAAAAAGAGAAACCGACGCTGATTGAATTAATTAAATCGAAGTAAATATATATATATATATTGAGATATGCTTGAATATATTACCAAACTACGTAATGAAACGAACGATGCGATAGACCGCATCGAATCCTCGGACAGTAGCATCCTGAAAAAATCGCTGGATGCCTCACACGTATTGGCGGATGCTTTCAACCAATTGAAAAAGTTTACCCTTTCCTATAATTTCCCAAGCGAAGGGGAAGAAATCAATTTCTTCAAAGAGATAAAGCCCAAGTTCTGCTACCGGCTGATTTATTACCGCAAGCTATATAACATCGAGATCAACCGTCCCGTTGCGGCCATTTGTAAGCAAAAGGAGTACCTTTATGAAGAACTTGATGTCATCAATAAATATACCAACAAACGTTTGGATTTTGTCCGTTATTACCGCTCCGGCTCCACGCATCTGGATTCCCTTTACTTCCTGCGTGGCAGGGTGGACACCGAGCAATACCTGGAAACTTTTTACTATGAACTCGACCCTAATTTCTCGACCAACTGCGATTTCAAAGTAGCTAAAATCATGGCCAACGACATGCTTTCTGCCTATTTGATGCAGGAAATAGAGCTGTTGAATGACAATGGAATAAAACCCGGCTCGTTCAACTTTCCCGCTACAAAGAAAACATGGATGGGAAGCAAAACTGAATTGCAGGAGCAAATCTTCTCGTGGGACAGTGCCGGTTCGTTCGGTGACGTACCGCTTACACAACTTTACGATTATATCCAGAATGTATTCAATATCCAGTTGGATGGCAATCTTTCACGAGCATTCGGCGATTTGAAAATACGCAATGTTCCCACACCGTTTCTGGACAAATTGAAAAACGCCCTGTTAAAGCGTATGGGTAGAAAATAACCGATACCGACCTCGGTATTTATCCTTAAACACCCGGTTTTGATGTTGATTCAGGTCAAAACCGGGTGTTTTGTGTTGTAATCTCCCTGATACCGACTGTTTTCCCGATTTTTTCTTCCGTTTTTAGATGAAAATATCCCTGTAAACCCTTGTAAACAACCGCCCTGAAAATAGTTTCAAAGAAAGTCATACCGACCTCGTTATCAATCGTTCAGATACTTACGACCTTTGTATCAGCAATAATAAAAAATACAGCGGCAATGGGTATGAATGACGATTTGAAAGACTGGATGCAAATAGGATTTGAACGTCTTATAGCACGCCTCGACCGGATAGAGCGGCATCTGGAAAAAATGGCAATCAAAGAAAAGTTGTTGGAAGGTGAACGGCTGTTGGATAACCAGGACGTTTGCCAAATGCTCAACGTCAGCAAACGGACGCTCCAGCGTTACCGCTCGTCAAGCGAATTGCCCTATCAAATGCTCTATCACAAGACTTTTTACAAGGAGAGCGATGTGGAAGCCTTTATTAAGGCCAATTTCCAAAAAGGGGAAAAACCGGATGATAATACCCCCGAAGAAGATACGGGGAATGATCCCGAAAACATAGATGACTGTTAAATCTGCATACTTTTTTCTTTATCCTAACACTATTTGTTCTGATGAGAACCCCGCACCGTCGTGATGACAGGTGCGGGGTTTGTTTTTATAGGATGAAAAAAAAGACCACCGAAATTTCCGGCGGTCTTACAGTTAGATTTTGAAACCTTTCTTTTCAGGCGCACCATGTGAAGGGCGTGCAATAACCAACCTGTCACCCATGACCTCTTTGGCCGCCCGCAATTCTTCCGGCAGTTGGAACGGTTTAGCATCCTCTTTCGGAATACCTGCCATGATTCCGACACTCTGCTCGATAGGTTTCAGGGAGGCTTCAATTTTACGCTCCATGACCGCCATTTCCGATTTCAGTTCTTTTAATTCGTCCTCTTTCTTCCAGGTACTTTCCACAACTGACCTAAGTGTGGGAACATCTTTCATCAGCTTTTCATTGTCCGTCTTATACTTCTCCAGCAGGGCGGGCATGGTGTCGAGGGCATTCAGGAAATTGTTTGCCGCCGTTTTCGGATCGGTGGCCAAATGACCGTGATTGTAGTTATACAAAATCTCGCCCTCGCCTTTGATGAAGAAACGGTTCTGTATCAGATCGAAACCGTCCTTTACAGTGGTTTCCGACTTTACCAGCAAGGTAAAACCGTAGAGTGAGCCGATGGTTTCCGACAGGCCGTGCGTCCGCGCTTTGTCGGCAATCTCGTTCAGTTTCTTGCCGACAGACACAGGGTCGGTCGCCGCAAACCCCTCCAATTTGACCGGATTAAGGCGTGTCCCGTCCGACGCGGTCTGCACACGGGCATTAAACGCTTCCACATCTTTGGATATGCGGGTAATAAATCCATTATTGGCTTCGACCGATTTCATAATTTCATCCAGTTTCCAGCGGGTTGAAGACTTACCCCGCACGAACGCCTGCCGTTCGCTCTCCAGCGAGGCGATCCTCTTCTCCAGCCGCGCTTTTTCCAGCAATTCGGTATTACCGGAAAGGATAGCCACATATTCGGAAAAGTTCATGCCCGACTTCTCGTCCATGCTCCCTTCGTCAATGGTACGGCTCCCCATGTTATTATTTTTTAGCTGTCTGATAAATAACTGCTTGTTGTGCAACAAGCCGAACTTGTAAGCATCCAGCGACTTTTCAACGGCATAGATCACCACATTGACTTTATTGTCGGCATACAACTTGGCAATCTCGTTGCCTTTGCGGATGCCGCGCCCGTCGCGCTGTTCCAGATCCGACGGACGCCAGGGTGCGTCAAGGTGATGGATGGCAATGCACCGTTTTTGGGCGTTTACACCCGTGCCTAACATTTCCGTAGATCCGAACAACACTCGGATTTTCCCCTCGTTCATGTCCTTAATCATTGCCTTACGTGATTTCTCCGTTCCGGCTTCCTGTATAAACCTGACTTCTGAAGGTGGAATGCCATACTGCGTAACGAGTTTGTTTTTAATCTCGCTGTACGGATTCCAACTATCCGGCTTGTAGGTTCCCAGGTCGGAAAAGACAAACTGCGTTCCTTTCTGCGGGGTGTATGTTTTATAGTAACCGGCAATCACGGCGGCGCAATGGCTGGCTTTGTTGTCAATATGGTCGCCGTATTTCTGCGAGTCGATCAGGCGCATGTCGAGGCTCATTTTACGGGCATAATCCGTGGCAATGAGCATCTTTGCTTTTTCCTCGCTTTCCGAAAGCGGTTCCCGTCCTAAAATGGTAGCGTCGCCCGTCTTGGCAAAAATCATAAGTTTTTGTATAAACTCCTGCTGGTCGGGCGTAGGTGGAATATTGTGCAAAATCTCGTTCTTTTCCGGGCGGTCGATACCGATGTCCTTCGCCGTGCGGAAGTCCGTAATTTCGGAGTAAAAAGCGGCCAACTCAGGCACTTTGATAAAATACCGGAACCGCTCTTTCTGCACGATCTGGTTGGTGACGGAAAACTCGTAATCTTTGGTTTTCTTGGCAAAGATCGCCGCCCATGCGTCGAAGGTATTGATGCCTTGCCGTTCCAGTTCGTTTGGGCGCAGGTATTTGAAAAGCAAATACAATTCGGTGAGTGAATTGGAAATGGTCGTACCCGACAGGAAGGTTGCGCCCAGGTCTTTGCCCGTGCGATCCTGAATGGTACGCAGGGCGAACAGCATATTAAGCGCCCGCTGGCTACCATCGGAATTACCCAGCCCCGCTACACGGTCGTGCCGGGTGGTAAAGGTGAGGTTTTTAAATTTGTGCGATTCATCCACAAAGAGGTGGTCGATACCCATACGCCTGAAATCCACTGCATCGTCCTTGCGGTTTTCGATTTGATGGGTAATGGCTTTCAGGCGGGCTTCCAGATTAGCCTGCCGTTTCTGACAGCCTTTGAGCATAAAGTTGGAGACTTCCCTTCCCTGATTGCGTAGTACTTCCAGGTTTTCCTCCACGCTGTCCAGTTCTTTCTGTAAGATGTCACGTTGGATTTCGGGGGATTGTGGAATCATACCGAACTGTTCATGGGTCATAATCACTGCATCCCAGTTGTTATTTTTCATCTCGTTGAAAATACGGGCGCGTTTGGCAGGGCTAAAATCCTCTTTGCCCGGATAGAGTACCTTCGCATTGGGATAGGCGGTGCAAAAGGTCTGCGCTATCTCGTGTACGTTGGCTTTCAAGGCGATGATCATCGGCTTGTTGGCCAGTCCCAGCCGCTTCATTTCCATTGCCCCGCAGCACATCACCAGCGTTTTGCCTGCACCGACCTCGTGGTCGCAGATGCCTCCGCCATTGGTTTTCAGCATCCAGACGGCGTCCTTCTGGCTCTTATACAGGTCGTCGATACCGAGCGCTTTCAGGTCAAGTCCCGGAAAGACCTGGTGGCTGCCGTCGTACTCCGGTCGCACGAAACAGTTGAACGTGCGGTTGTAGAGCGTGGCCAGCCTGTCCTTAAACTCCGGCGACTGTTCCCTGAGCCAGTCCGAAAAGCCATTACGCATCTCGTCGATTTTACTGTTGGCCAGTTGGATCGCCTGCCCGTCGGGTACTTTGACTTCCTTGTCGCCTTGTTTAATTGTTTTGGTAATATCGGGCGTGGTATCATGCAGGGCATGGCGCATCAGGGCAACCCCGTCAAACAGGCGGTTTTCGCTGCGGACGGCATACTGATCCCATATTTTGGCATTTTTCCCCGACGCATGAATGCTGAACTCGTCGCGGCTGGAAGCGTATGTTACCTTTACATCGGTTTCAAAAAGGTAGGAAGCATAGGCAGTATAGATACCGGCAGGTATCCACCGCTCCCCGAAATTAAAATCCAAATCATCGAAGTCGATAGGCTTCGGTGTGGCTTCCCTCAAAGCAGCCAGCGATTCAACAGCAGCTTCATGTCCGGGGTGGCTGTCGATGAACTTTTGTACTTCGTCCGCCTTAGATATGACGTTACCAGCTATGAACTTGTCGGCTATCTCGTAGCCACCCACCAGCGGATTGAAATAAACCTTTCCTTTCAATTCCGTGAGCAGGCTTTCTTCCGTTCCACCCGTGAGGGATGCCATATATTCCAGATTAACCGTTCCGTGCTTGTTGAGCGAAGCGGCTAACGCATCCTGGGCGTTATCGGCATGGGTAATTTCGTTTGTATTGAATGCCACGGGACGCTCGAAAATATCCGCCTTTACTGCCTTGCCCTCACGATAACGCTCTAGAGAGAGGATTTCCCGTCCTCCGGCGTCCATCTTTATCAGGTCAAGATTCTTGGGATCGTTCAGGTTCCCGAATTTCTCCGTAAAATCGTCGTACAGGCGGTTGAGCATCTGCCGCAGGGCGGGATTTTCCCGTAGCGTGTCGGCTTCGTTCAGGTAGAGGTGGTGGTAAGTATCCCGGATTTCAATGTAGAGCGACGCCCGTTTTTGTTGCCGGGGCAAAAGTTCCAGCGGGTGAAACATGGGGCGGAAACCGTTCAAGTCACGCAGGTAACCGATACGGTTATCGGCGTCCGTTACCAGCGACCCTTCCTTATAATGCTTCGGTAATCCCTGTTCCGGCAGGACAAAAGGGACGGGCTTCGTCCGTTCCTCCCGTTCCATTTCCCTTTTAAGGTTTTCAAGCTGTTCCTCCTTCCGGGCATCGGCTACGGGGTAAACAGTTGATTCCTGTTTTATCTGTTGCTCTTTTTGTCGGGATTGAAGTATCAGTTCTTCCCGCCAATCCAACGGTTCACCGGACTTGCTTTCCCGCTTAGACTGTTTGGGCTGGGATATCTCCATCCGGCGACGTGAACGCTTGGATCTGGATTTAACCTGTGTACGTTCCTCTGCGGACAAGCCGAACAGATCATACAGCGATATGAGCGGTTGGTTATTGATGCTGTACGCCGGTTCCACCGCTTTCGCCTCCGTAGCCGGCTCTTGGGATTGTGCCGGTGGCGGCACCGGATCGGAAAAGTCGAAGCTAAGGGAGGTTTGTATTATCGGTTGAACGGCCTTTTCCTGTATTCCCGGTGTCGGTTCTTTTTTAATGGCCGGATAGTCTTCCTTTGGTAATGTTCCGGCAACGGTTTGTTCTTCCTTATTCCAAAATTCCTTTTCATCAGGGAACCAATGGTCTTCAATAGCTTGCCAAAAAGGGTCGAGTTCGTCGGGAAAGCGGGATTCATCCGGATTAAGTTGCGGCTTGATTTCTTCGGTAGCCAAAGCCTGCGGTTGCGACTGTGCCGTTATCTTCTGTGCATGAGACTGATAATACTGAATATCCAGGTGCTGTGAAAAATCTTCGCGCAACATCCCACGCAGTTCGGTGGCGATAGCACCCACACCGCCGGAGTGGGTAAACTCCATCGCCGGTTTGCCGTAAGGGTCGGTTCCGACCTTTACCTCGTCGTGAATTACCCGGTCAAATGTTTGGAACAGATTATTTACTGATATACCGTTAGATAACTTCCGGCTGTCGATAAAATCCCTTTGCCGCTCCGAAAACCCGCCATGCTTCGTTTTTCGTTGCAGGATGATCAGGTCGCTGCCCACTTCCGTTCCGGCATGGTCGGTAAAAAGATTATTCGGAAACCGGATGGCGGAAATCGGTTCGCAGCGCTCCATCAGCCATTCACGCACGGGGCGGTTGGCCTCGGAGTTCAACACGCCCTGCGAGGTGATAAAGGCTACCAGTCCGCCCTCACGGACACAATCGACGCCTTTCATAAAAAAATAGTTATGGATCGTGCCACTGGCCAGCTTATGCGCCGGGTCTTTGATATGAAGGTAAGCTGGATCGAAAACGGCTACATCCCCAAACGGGATATTACTGGCGGTCACGTCGAAATAGCCGTTGTAGCGGGCTTCAATGTTTTCAAACCCCTCTATCCGTATGTTTCCGGTCGGGTTCAGGTGTGAAAGGATTTTGCCGGTGAGCATATCCTTTTCAAATTGGGTGGTTTCACAGCCGGGAGCCATTTGCCGGACAGCACTGGAAAAGATACCTGTTCCGGCCGATGGGTCAAGCAGGCGCACTGGCTCGATGCCGCTTTCCTTCAATGCCGCTGCCAATGCGTCAACTACTTTAGGCGGAGTATAAAAGGCGGACAACACGGAGTTTTTCAGGGAACTTACATAACGGTTATACTGCGGTGTGTTTCCCGCTTCTATACGCAGGATATCATGTAACTCTGTAACCATAGGAAACAATTCGCTGTCGGTTTTCGTCCAATGTTGCAAGCCTTCCGGTTTGTCGGCGGGATTCAACACGGCTTTGATTCCTCCGAAACCGCAATAGGCTTCCAGTATTTCCCGTTCGGCAAGTGTCGCCTGCCGCCCCTCTTTATCAAGGCTGAACGCCAAACGTATCGCCTCGATGTTGTCCCGAAGGCGGGCTTTCTTATTGAACGCCATCTTCGAGCAGTGTTTGGATTGCACCCGTCAGTTCCGTGTAGAGTAAGCTGTACTCCTGACTATCGGCGAAATCATCCGACAATGTATATTTTTCAAAGACACTGCTAAGGCGGGACATGAGTTCCATTGCTACCTCGGCCAGCGCAGGGTCTATTTCATCCGCAAACTCGTTCCACAGGATATTTACAAGGGTACGGTACGGGGAGAAATGCAATCCTTCATAAAGGGTCTGGGCGGCAATCTCGTCTGCCTCATCGTGTGTGCCACCCCATTTGATGATATTGCTGTACGTTTCGGCTGCCGCATCGCCCCGCGAGGCGATAAACTGCCTGTCGGCGGCTTTGTCGGGGTGCGATTCGCGTAAGTAAGATAACAGGGAGAGCTGGAACCAGGATAACTCCACGGCTGTGGGTTTATTTGTTGCTTTCATCTTTTGACTTTTTTAGTGGTAAATAAAAAATGAGAGGGAAAGGAAAAAGCGTCCGGAGTTTTGCCCCGGACGCCACCACTAAAAAAATCAGATGTCAAGCAATTATCCCTAATTAGCAAGTCATAGATTCTTTCGGTGGTAAAGATAAGGAATTTACTTCGACTTAGCTTTTTTCCAATTGCCCTTTTTGTTTTCGGGGAATTTGAATACGGTCTTATATGCTGCGTCGAATGTAACGGCAGCCTCGAAGGCGTTGCCTGTCTTGCTGCTTACAAAACCTTTGATCATGGGCGTTACACCGTTTACCATAAGGGAGGTAAGCTGCGTATCGGTCAACTCCTTTTTCGCAATGGTGCGGAATACGGTCAGCCCGCAATGTTCGTTATTGCACTTGGCAACCTTCGGGAAGAATACGACCTGTCCGTTTTTGCATTTGGGGCAACTGCAACCGGGTCGGTCGTCGGTACGTTCAAACGGAATGTCGAGCAATTCCGTGGTAATTTGCGAAGCATACACCTCTATAGACCGGTGGAACGTGGCGGCATCCATTTCACCGCGTCCTATTTTAGCCAGGGCATGTTCCCAGCTTCCGGTCATCGCCACGTCAGCGATTTTCTTGTCTTTCACGGCTAAATAGACGACCAGTCCTTTGTTGGTGGGAACCAGTGCCTTTTTATCACGGGTAATGTATTCCCGTGCAAACAGCGTTTCAATAATCGCTGCGCGGGTAGCGGGCGTACCGATACCGGCATCCTTCATTGCTTCTCGTTCTTCTTCGTTTTCGCACTCCTTACCGGCAGATTCCATTGCGGAAAGCAGCGTCGCCTCGGTATGCAACGGGCGGGGCTTGGTTTGTTTTTCCAAGGCTTCCATATCCCGGACGGGAAGCGTATCGCCTTCGGCGAGTATGGGCAGCGTGATTACATCCTCGTCCTGCGCTTCTTCATCGGTGGCGTTGAACACAGACCGCCATCCGGGAAGTAGCGTGACGCTGCCCTTTGCGACAAAGTGTACGCCGCCCGCGTCAAGCGAAACGGTGGTGTTCTCTTTGGTGCAACGATTGGAAAAAGCCTACAGCATACGTCCCGTCACCATATCGTAAATGGTGCGTTCATCGCCTGTTAATCCGTCCGCCGGATCTCCGGTAATGATAAGCGCATGGTGGTCGGTAACTTTTTTATCATCCACGCTACGGGTATTAAGGACGATATTTTCCATACCTTCTGCGTAAGCGCCGAAACGGGGATGGTTCGTTAATGTGGCAATCAGGTGCGGTATTTCGTCCAGCACATCGGCGGAGATATAGCGGGAACCTGTACGAGGATAGCTTAAAACTTTGGCTTCGTACAAGGTCTGGGCGATGTTCAGCGTCTTATCCGCCGAAAAACCGTGCTTACTGTTGGCCTCTTTCTGCAAGGCGGTAAGGTCGTACAATAACGGCGGTTCCTGCTTTACCTCTTTCTTTTCGACCGCCGTAACACGGACGGTTCCGGCAGCCCTCACCTGTTGAAGCGCTTCGTCGGCAATGGCGCGGTTGTCGTATTTATCTGTCGATAAGACGGAGAACACCGTTGCATCCTTTGCCGTGTGTAGCTTTAATTTGAAATACGTTTGCGGTTTGAAATCCTTGTTTTCCAGATAACGGCTGCATATCATCGCAAGTGTCGGGGTTTGTACCCTGCCGAGCGACCACGACCCGCGACCGGCGGCAATGCTCAGCGCTTGGCTTGCATTTATGCCCACGACGTAATCCGCACAACTGCGGGCTTTGGCCGATAAATACAGGTTATCGTATTCGCTGTTAGGGCGGAGATTCTGAAATCCCTCGCGGATGGCCTTATCGGTAAGCGAACTTATCCAAAGCCGTTCACAGGGCTTGTTACAGCCTACATAGTCGTAGATATACTGGAAGATTAACTGGCCTTCACGACCGGCATCGGTAGCCACGATGATGCCTTCAGCTTTGGAAAACAACTCTTTGATGATGTTGAGTTGCTTCATCGCGCCGGGGTCATTCTTATACTCTTTTCCCTCTTTGATTTGGCGGGGAACAAGTATAAACTCCTGCGGAAGTATCGGCAGGTTTTCGCGCCTGAAACTCGTGAACCCGTAGGTTTCCGGCATCGCCAATCCTACCAGATGGCCGAACGCCCAGGTAACCGTCCAGCCGTTACCCTCCATATATCCGTCTTTCTTCGACGTTGCACCCACGATAGCGGCAATATCTCGCGCTACGCTGGGTTTTTCTGCTATAATAACTTTCATCTTTTGATTTTTTTAGTGGTTGATAAATCGGGATTACAGTTTATGCCCCGTCCTTTTCTTCGGTTTGTCGGGGGATTGCCGTTGCTCTTTCTTTTGCTCTTTTTTCTCCTGTTGCTTTTCGGTAGGCTGTGTTTGCCCTTTCTTCAGCGGCTCGGTAGATTGCTTGGTCGCCTCGTTGGTTTTACCCTCGTTGTTCACGGCAACCTGCGTTTTGAAGCCTTCGGCGGGTTGTACCTGTTTTTTGGCCTGCGCCTCTTTCCATTGTTCGGGGGGCAGGCTGGTGTGACGGATGCGCCCGGCATCCTGATCCGGCCATACCCAGGCGTTATACTTCTGCCCCTTTTGGTCTGTGGTCTCGATTTGTTTCGCACCCTCCTGTTTGGGCTGCGGGCGTTGCATACCCTCCACCCAGACCGGCTTGTTATTCAACAGGTCTTTGAACTGTTCGCGGGTCAGATCGACGCCGCCCTGTACAGGGCGCACCCACACTTCGCCGGCTTTGCGGGCTTTGAGCGGCTGGTTCTCGTCCGGCGCTGTTTTCTGCTCCGCTTTCGCTGCCCGTTCCTGCTGGTGCTGCTGGCGTTGTTCGGGTGTAAACAGGAAGTCGAAGTTTTTATTCACGGCGTTGTACTGGATGATGCGTGTGATTTTGCCGCCGGGTTCTTCGCCTGGGCGTGGCTTTTTGTCCATGTCTTCGACCAGTACCCCCTGTCCGTTTTTCAACCCCTCCTGTTGTTTTTCCGAAAGCTCGACACCTTTCAGTACTTTCGGTATTTGGATTTCGGAGAGCGGAACAGCCTCGATGCGGTTGGTGATTCTATCCAGCGACACGAGCGCCGGGACTTTTTCGCCTCCGGGGGTCATTTCCAACTCAAATACACGTCCGCCGTGGCCGGTAGTGGCGAGTTGCTTTTGTTCGTCGGGGGTAAACATGACGCCCAAAAACGGCTTTTCAAAATCGGGCTTCTCCTGAAAGGGGTGTGTTTGGATTTTGATTGTGCCGTCGGGCTGCTGTTCAAACGACAGGCGAGCTTTGGCCTGCAACTCCTTGCCGTCGATTTCCATGCGCACCTCTATCAGTCCGGGCGACTTATGGCCGTAGGACATGGCTTTGAGCGCGTCCTGTAATGACTGGCCGGAAAGTCCCAGCTTGTCGGCCTCTTTCCAGTCGAGTTTGTTCAGGTCAAGTGGTTGGTACTTACCCTGTTCCTGTTCCTGCATCTTTCCTTCCGGCGTCACACGGTACGGGTCGAGTACCTTGTCGGCAGGGTTGACCTTAATGATTTTCTCCATGAACACGGCCATCTTATCGACGGCTTTGGCGCTCACGGCGTAGATACCCGTGTGGGACGGGTTTTTAAGCTGTTCGGAAAACTTTTTGAAGAAATTTTCCAGTGCATTGCCGCGCGTGTCGATTTTGAGAAAGTTGTCGGCATTCTCTTTCGTGGGATCGACGGTTTTCAGTTTGCCGTCCGCTCCCTCTTTTGCGATGGCTTTCAGTTTGCCATCCTCGCCCTGTGTCAAAAGGACTTTCGGATCTTCCGCAACCTGCTTTGCGGCAAAGTCTTTCGGATTGACTTCATACATTTTCAGCAATTCCTTGCCTTTGGGATTGTGCGGAAGGGATAACACTTCTTCCAAACCTTCCTTCAATTTCTCAAATTTCCCGTAGTGTACCTGAAAAACCTGATAGTTTTTCTCGTTGCTGACTCTCCGGTTGAAGTCGGACATGATGCCTGCCAGTTGGTTCGCATCGGTACGGTCGAACATCAGGAATCGGGAGGCATTTTCCGCTTTGGCTTCCACTGTTTCCAACTTGCCGTTTTTGCCAATACCTGCGACAGCTTTCAGTTCGTTGCTGTCTTTCTCTTTGACCAATAAAATGTTTTGGTCTTTCAATTTACTTTCATCCATAATAAAATGATTTTTAAGTTCCGCATTACCATTAATGCGGAACGAAGATATATGTAAACGGCTGAATAATAGAGGTATTTTCGACTGCTGGCAGCTTGTGGCGTCGATTTGGACGTATGTGGCATCGAAGTGGGAAAAACTGGATTTATCGGATGATCTGTTGTTGTTACCTTTGGCGGATGGCGCTGAGGATAAAGCCGTTGATCAAGAATAATAAAATCTGCAAACATCCTGAATTAAACGATTATAGTTATCTTTGCAAGTAGATTCATTTTTAATCATGTACAGATATGAATTGTTATGAACATCCCATACAACCAGCGGTAGCCCAATGCCCGGACTGCGGCAAAGGGTTATGCGCCGAATGCGCTTCCGTTTACTCCATACCTATATGCAAAAGTTGCAACAGGAAGCGGATCAGTGCGGAAAAGAGCGGAATAATCAAAGAATTGCTTCTGACGTTCGGCATTGGTATTTTGCTTGCCGTACCATTTGCCCGATGGACAAACGAGGGACTTTCTTTTGATCTGGTTTATAATGTAATTTCATATGGAATCCCAATCTATGTTTTTTCCGGGATAGTCCCCGGCTGGAAAACATTAACAAACCTCACTCCGAGGGTTTTCCTGTTCCTACCGATCATCGGTTGGGTGATCTATTTTATTATAAAACTATGTTTGTCAATCTGTATTGGACTTGTGATGTTGCCGGTAAGAACGGTCAGGAATATATCCCGGTTGATTGCATTACAGAAAATAAAAGCGTGACCCAATGAAAGAACTCGAATTACAGAAAGCTTTCATGCTCATTGAGCCTGGGCCAGTAGCGATGATAACCACATTCCATGAAGGGAAACATAACATAATGACCACAATGGTTATGGATTTTACGCCGAGGTTTGCGATATGTACTGGGTCGTGGAACTACTCCTATGAGGCGCTGGTAAAAACAGAGGAGTGTGTTATCGGGATTGCTACTGCTGACTTCGTGGACACGATCCTCAATGTGGGAACTACGACTGGAAAAGAGATGGACAAATTCGCCCGTTTCGGTCTTACGCCACTTCCGGCCTCGCAGGTCAGCGCTCCACTGATTAAAGAATGTTATGCGAACATAGAGTGCCGCGTGGTGGATCATATCAAACAGCACAATATTTTTGTACTGGACGGGGTTAAGGCGTGGATAGATGAAGAGCGTAATGAAAAACGCATATTACATGCGCGTGGCGATGGTACATTTACCGCTGACGGCGAAATATTTGAGCGCAGGGAAAAGATGGGTGACAAACTTCCTCTGGGAGTATGATTGATATGATTTATCTAAAATACAAAAACCTGCGCCCATCAAAATTTCCAGTGCCGGTTTTTTCTTTCCGTATAACTGATACACAATCGGTTATTCTTTTGTGCCGTTGTTTTTATTGCATTTCGTTACTGTGACTCTTGCTTCGGCAACAACTTACTTAATTCAGGGTCTTTTCGGATGCGTTCCAACTCGTCGGCGACAATTTGTTTGGCTTCGGCTTTGATGCGGTTATAATTTCCCTGTATCATTTCTTTCATGTGATCCACACCTTGTTCATCCACAAAATTGGATATAACCAGAATCTTTTTGTACGCCTTGGTCTCGGCGGCTACACGCTCGTTATCGACGACAATTTCACAATGGAAAATTTTCTGTTCTATGCGCTCGTCGAAATTGTGCGTAAACGGTTGGATAATACGACAGTTTTCGACTATTGGCAGCTTGTGGCGTCGATTTGGACAGATGTGGCGTTGAAGTTAGGCTGGTTCACTGCGGATTTAGTGGCGGCCTCGCCGAAGGAATTCGGCGGTACTGATAAATACAAAAAGCGGATGTAAATCATGGGAAACCATTGAGGGTTTGGAAAGAACAAGACGTAGGTATTTACACTGCCCTATGGAATTTTATCGCAAATTAAATGCGTTACCCCGAATGCTCTCCAAAATTTGGATTTTTACGGTCTTATTCGTATCTTTGCAGATTGAGCATCATATGTTCAAATTATTGATTTCCACATCAAATAAGCATAAATGAGCGCAAATTTTTTCTACGAGAAATTAGGCTATGAGCATTTGATAAAATGCTCTGAAATACCTATTTATAATCCTGAATATCAGGAATTGGGAGAGATGGGCGCTGACAAAGTTTACTTTTCAGGAGATTTTCCCGCTATTCTTTTTAAAGAAGTTAAGACATTCAATATTGATTCTTTAAAGCAAATTGCCGAAATTCAACACAAAGCATGGAATTATCGTAAAATAATGTTCCTCTTTGTTGTATCGGATACAGAGATTAGAATCTATAACTGTCATGAAAAACCGAAATACATAAAACCTGATTCAGACTATAATAAAGAATTAAGTCCATATCAAATTTTTAGTAGCACAAAAGACGATGCGGCAAATTTAGAAATCCTAACTGAGATTTTTTCTCGCATCGGTGTTGATAGCGGTTTATTATGGACGAGCGACTATAATATTCGTGAAGGTATCAATGTTCAAAAAAGAATAGACAGATACTTAGTAGAGAGCCTGTTAAAAACGGCCGATGCGTTAAAAAAAGACATTACAGATATTAACATTATTCATGGTTTGCTCATGCGTTCCCTTTTTATCTTGTATCTTGAAGATAAAGGGGCTGCAAAAGAAGCAGGATTATACAAAGAAATCAAGAAAGATGCGGAAAGTTATTTTGATATTTTAGATGATGTAGATGCTACATATCAGTTATTTGCAAGATTGCAAGAACATTTTAATGGTAATGTTTTCCCAATTGTTGAAGGAGAACAATTAAAAGTAAAGAAAGAGCATTTAGAAAAAATAAAAAACTGTTTCATTGATGGGGATATTTCGGGGCAACCGAAACTATTTGAAAGTTGGAGAATATTTAAATTTGATTTTATCCAAATAGAATTATTGAGCGAAGTATATGAAAATTTTCTTGGCGAACTGGATGTAAAAAAGGAAAAAGGGCAATTCTACACTCCATATACTTTGGTAGAATTAATTCTAAACGATAAGTTGCCAATTAAGGATGAAACAAATTGCAATGTAAAGATTTTAGACCCTGCATGCGGTTCTGGAATTTTCTTGGTTGAAAGTTATAAAAGACTGATTAGAAGATGGAAGAATAAAAACCCAAAAAAAGTTATAACTTTCAAGGAACTTAATGACATACTTGTAGAAAATATCTTTGGAATAGAAATAGACCCGTTGGCTATCAAAGTAACGGCTTTCAGCCTTTATTTGGCATTAGTCGAACATCTTAATCCTAAAAAACTTTGGATAGATAAAACCAATAAATTTCCATACCTTATAGATAATTCCAAAGACGCTTCTATTAAAGGGAAAGAAGGTAAGAATTTGTGGTGTCGTGATACTATTGGGGAAGTGAATCCTGACGATTTTGAAAAAGTAAACTTAGTTGTTGGAAATCCACCTTTTGGGACTAAGAAGTTATCCAAATCAATAATGGATTATTGTGCCAAATATAATTTTGGCAAAGAAATGGTTTTACCATTCCTGCATAAATCCGTTGATTTTTGTCCTGATGGGAATATTGCCTTAATATTCAATGCAAAGGTGCTTACCAACACAGAAAAGCCTTTCCAAAATTTTAGAAAGTGGTTGTTAAATGAGAACTATGTAGAAAAGGTATATAACCTGTCGATATTCCGGAAGATTCCGAAAAATTTTGGAGGGCAATTATTTACATCTGCGGTAGGGCCAATTTGCATTGCCTATTTCCAAAAAAATCCACCCCAAAAAACATTTGATACAATTGAATATTGGGCGCCTAAGACCTATGTTAAGTCCAATTTAATAGATGGGGTATTAATTGATAGTACAGATATTAAATTTCTTCCACGTGTTGAGTGTCAATTGCCTGATACCAAAATATGGAAAATAGCCATGTGGGGAAATATTGCGGATTTTCATTTAATTAGTAAGCTATCGAAAATTCACTCTAACGTCAGGTCTTTCATAAAAGAAAGAAAAATGTCTTTTGGGGTTGGACTGCAACCGTTAAATAAATCAACAATCAAACCCATTGTAGATAATGATATTTCTAACTTAAAGTTTATACGACCTGAAAGAATATCAAAGTACTTTACACCGGATACCTCTTTTTCTGACATAAATTCAGCAATAAAAGATAAAGAAACTATTGCTGAATATTTAAAATATTATAAGAAGAATAATATTTTCGATTTACCTCAAATAAATGTTTTTCGTAGATTGGGTAAAAAAGAGGTATATAAAGGTCCTATGTTGCTTGTTAAAGAAGGATTTAAGGATAATGAATTTTGCGCAAGCCTTGTAAACACAAGTGTTGCATATAATAGTACAGTTTTAGGGATACACTCGGAACAGTTAGAGGACTTGCGGATATTATCGTCTATGTTAAATTCTAAGTTAGCTGCATATTATTTGCTTATGATTTCCAGTTCATGGGGAATAGAGAGAGAGCGTATTAAGCCGAATGAAGTGTATACCCTGCCGTTGCAATTTAGCGAATCTGATTTTAAAGATTTAGTTTCATTACATGAGCAAATAGAAGATACTATTAATAGCAATCCATTAATTATTAGAGATGTCGATAATGAAAAAAATATAGAAAAAATCATATTGCGCTCCTTTCATCTTTCTCAAAGAGACATTTGTTTAATTGAAGATTTTCTTTGCCAATCAATTGATATTTTTTACAAAAAAGAGAAATCAATAGCATTTCGTCGGGTTTCATCTGATGAAAATATGATTTACGCAAAAATGCTTCATCAAGAATTAAATGATTTTTATTCCGAAGCCAATCATAAAGTTAATATAACCGTGTATGATGTACAGCGACATGACCCTTTAAACTTGGTGGTATTACATTTCTGTAATGCAAAAAAACCTATTGATGTAAAGCCGACAAACGAACTATCTTCTTTGCTTAAAGAATTGGATAAGTATTCTATTCAAGAAAAGGGAAAGAATCTGTACGTACAAAAGCAGTTCAGGTACTATGATAAGGATAAAATATATTTGATTAAACCAAATCAAAAACGTTTTTGGACGCGTTCACAGGCTATTGATGACGCGCTTTCTCTCATTGTTGAAATTGCAAATATGGAAACAAAATGAGTGGAAGTTTTAACCCAGAGTATATAAACAGCACATTGCAAATATTGGAAAGACGCTGTTTGACCTTATTGAGCGAGGGATATTGCGTAACTAAATCCAATGGAAATATTTCTATTGATTGGGAAGAAGAAGATATATCGAAAGAATTGCTATTATCTCTAAATACAAACAGAAAAAGGTTGGAATGGCAAATAGATATTGTTCCCGAACATAGATTATATAAGAATGATAGAATTGCTGCTAAAAGTGCATCAAGAATTGATTTCCGTTTCTCCGGTTGGACTGCAAATCAGTGGGAATATTTTGCAGAAGCAAAAAACTTAATCGAAGTTGACTCTTTCAAAGTTGGAAGAAAAACAAAAATTTCGGCAGCCAAACTTCATAAACGATATATAGAAACGGGTATTGACAATTATGTTTCAGGCAAATATCCTTCAAATGGTTGCTTAATTGGATATATATTACAAGGAAAAATCGATAATATCATTTCTTGTTTAAATGATTGCTTATATAATGCAGATAGGGTATCTGAAGTATTGAAACAGCAATCTTTAGGATTAGATGAATTTGATTCCTGTTATGTATCGATCCATAATAATTCCTATTCTATCAAACACCTAATGTTGGATTATACTTTTAATTAAGTCATTATTTGTTTGGAGCGACAAAAAAGCCCCGTCGAATCCTTTCGCGAGGTCACTACTAAAATCAGCGTAATGTCTATTCCTCTTTCGGCAACAAATGGCAAAGCTCCGGATCATCTTTTATCCGCTCCAATTCGTCGGCGACAATTTGCTTGGTTTCAGCTTTGATGCGGTTATAATTTTCCTGTATCATTTCTTTCATGTGATCCACGCCTTGCTCATCAACAAAATTGGATATAATCGGAATCTTTTTGTACGCCTTGGTCTCGGCGGCTACACGCTCGTTATCGACGACAATTTCACAATGGAAAATCTTCTGCTCGATACGCTCGTCGAAATTGTCGGCTACCGCACCGACAAACATCCCCTGTGTCAGGTTGGAAATCTTCGAGGGTGGTATCAGGCTATCCATTTGGGTATTTATAGAGGTTGATTTATCGTTTCGGTTAATGGTCATAGACTGTCGTTTCTGTAATACCTTACCGAAACGTTCAGAAAGCATTTTTGCCGTTTCGCCAACCACCTGGCCCGAAAAAATATTACCGACGGTGTTCATCACGACTTTGGCTTCCTTGTCTCCGTAATCCCTGTTCAACTGACTAATATCTTGTAACCCAATGAGTAACGCCACCATATTGGATCTCGCAGTGGCTATTAGGGTGTCCAAGCCCTTAAAGTAGATCGTGGAGAGCTCATCTATTATTACTGCGCACTTTAGCTGTCTTTTTTTATTGATAAGTTTGACGATGCGACTATTATACAAACCCAATGCCGCACCATAAATATTCTGACGATCCGGATTATTTCCAACTACAAGTATTTTGGGATCGTCCGGATTATTGATATCCAGCGTGAACTCGTCACCGGACATCACCCAATAAAGTTGCGGGCTTATCATACGGGAGAGCGGGATTTTAGCCGATGCAATCTGTCCCATCAACTGATCGGCAGCACCTCCGAGCCATGCGTCCATAAAGGGCGACAAATAGTTCTCCAATTCGGGATAAGAGGTCAGGATCGGGAAAATATCTTCATACCGCTTGTTTAAAAACTCTATTGCATGAGGGAACGTGCAGTATTTCCCATCTTTGTAAATCCGTAAATACCAAATGATAGCCGCGAAGAGGATAATTGGGGATTCCACGAAAAAATCGCCTTGCTTTTGCCCCCACGTTTTATTGAGGTTCAACATAATCGTATAGGCCGATTCATAGGCGTCCGATATATCATCCATGAATGAGGGATTAATCGGATTACAACGGTGCGAACGGGACGGGTCGTCGAAATTAATCACGTAGAACGTCGGGATTTTGGCATAACCCTCGCGGTTGTTCAGTAGGTGGTTATAGGCAATCGTGGAAAGGTCAGGAAATTTGAAGTCGTACACATACATCGAAAATCCCTTTTCAATCTGTTGTTTGATGAATTGATTTATCACGGCGTATGACTTACCGGAACCGGGAGTACCCAACACTATCGCTGCCCTAAACGGGTTGACTACATTTATCCAGCCTTTCCACATCTTTTTCTTAAACCAAAAGCGTGTGGGAAGATTGACGGAATACTCGTTTACCAGCAAGCGGGTTTCCTGCATAAAACTTTCGTTCTCCGTATTGAACACGTCCTCCATAAGATTGCTTTTCAGCAGGCGTGACATCCATATTCCCGCCATGAGCAGCAGGATATAACCGACAGCCATCGTAAAAATGTAAAACCCTGAGTTGGCGACCAACGGGAACGGCAGCACCAGCAGCCACCAATTCAGGAAAAAGAAAATAAAACCGAACGTCAGGCAGACGTAGATTTTATTCCACGTAATTTTCTCGTCCTTCACGCCCTTAGTTCCTAAGCAGGACAGGGCAAGGAACACCACCGCAAAGATTTTAGTCCACAGAATAGACGTAAACAGGTGTGCTTTTCGGTTGAAATTCATCAGGATTTTATCGACGACCCCGATGTCGATACCCCATGCTTTAATTGCGCCGTAACAAAACCAATAAATGTTTATCACGACGAACAGAATACTTAACGCCCGCATAAAGTCCATGACTTTTGCCAAGCCTCTCAAATCATCTTCTTGTTGCATAATCAATTTGTTTTTAATGGATTGAAATGCGAAAGTAAGAATACAAAAACGCCTCGAAGCTATGTTTTCGGGGCGTGGCAGCTTGTGGCGTCGATATGGCAGTTTGTGGCGTTTATCTTGCTGAAAATAAGGCAAAGAAAAGAGGTCAATCAAAATAAAACAGTAACTTTACTCAAATTTTTAGAAACAATTAGGATATGCAAGTTGCTTTACGATTAGAATTTAAAAATGTTTTCCCAAACGAGAACAAAAAAGACATATTGGATTATCTTAAGGAAATATCTAAAGATACTCTATTCAAACTTATTGGTTTTTCTACTCGTTATCCGCAACCTAATTTCGATAATTTTTTTTCTAATCCTGAATTAGGTGCAGATATTTATAATAGAGTGTTGAGGTATTGCATAAACAATAAAATATCTACTAAACCAGTAGTTATATCACGAGAAGCAAGTTTAAGAATTAGCGAAATAATCTTATCTCATATTGATGAATTCAAGTCCGCTAAGGAGGATGTTGATCGCAGCGAATTAAATATTTTCAAATCTTTTTTAATAATAAATGAGGAATTGAACGCCAAAGATGATAAAAAAATATCCTCGGATGAGAACTTGGAAAAATTTGTTGACATGTCAATTTCTTCTTCTTTTCCTCTTGCCGACCTTGGTCTTTATGGTAAAAACGACATAGATTTTTACAAATTACTTTATTGCACTTTAGTTAGATTTAACTACTTATTGGAATTTTTGAAATCGAAAGATGAGTATAAATATTTGGAAGAGGCTTTATGTACTGCTTTTGCTACAAGCAACCCACAAGACTTACTTTATCAGGTGAAATATTTATTTGGCAATTTATTAGTAATGAAAGGGTCTGGTAGTTATATATTTGCCGTTGAAGATAAGAATCAAATTCTTTTCTTAGATAGCTTTGTTTCCGAGGTTATAGATGAAGATGATGATTTCACTCATCTAAGAAATTTTCCATTATTGAAAACCGAAGATAATGTATATACGATTATAGATTTTTTCTTCACTTTAGACAAATTTACTAAAAGTGCAAAATTCATCTTGAAAGATGCTTTTAATAAGAAACATGGCTTGCCACCAGAAGACCGAACTTTTTTCAGTTTTTATAACAAAGAATTTTCGGAGGATTTTTTGATGAAAAAAGTTCTGGATGAACTTTTTCCCGATTCTCTTTATATTAAGAAAAAAGAAACTGAAGACCATGATAATGAGCCCGATTATTATGCACGGAATAAAGACAGAGTTTACTTTTTTGAAAATAAAGATGTAATGATTGCAAAGGGCGTTAAGAGTTCAGGCGATATAGAAAAAATAAATGAAGCGTTACAAACGAAATTCAATAAAGGGAAAATAGGCATTGGTCAACTCATATATTCAATTAAGCAAATTGTTAATAAGACATTTAAGTTTGATGATGGTGCAAACAAAAGGAATGATTTAGTCATATATCCTATTCTATTAGTTAGTGATAGAATCTTCATGTGTCAAGGAATAAATCATAGGATAAATACATGGTTTAGGGCAAAATTGGGTAATGAATATACTATAAACCCTTTGGTAAAGGATTTAACGGTAATAGACATAGATACAATAATCTACTGGCTACCTTACCTAAAACAAAATCATAAAAATTTCAGAAATATAATTCACAATCATACAAACGTAATGACAGATGCTTTTAAAACGAAGCCTAAAAGAAAATATGTTGATTTGATGGAATTTCTACAAAGAAAAATTGAAAAGCAATTACGCCCTATTAGTGAGAGATTAAGGCGAGTTAGACTTGAACCTAAATATCTATTATCGCTGTTTAAAGATATTTTCCCTGAGAAATAAGAGATATAAGCCACATATGGATAAGAAAAAGAACCACTACGTGCCGAGATGCTTGCTAAAACGGTGGAGCCTAAATAATGGTACATATGATGGAGTGTTTGTGTTAAATTGTTTATCGAAAACTATTAATTTTAGTTCTGCGAAAGGGAATAAGGGGTTTTCTTTTGCCAGTATTGATAACCTATACATTTTAGATAAAAACGATGTTCGTTATACAAACTTAGAGGATTGGTTCAGCGGTCTTGAAAATACGCTTTCAATCTTCATAGATAAAGTCGTTAAAAGGGAAACAACATTATTTAAGGATTCGGCTCAGTTATATAAAGCTTTAATGGGATTATTGTCTTTCGAATTTCGGTCAAGATACCTTTTTCAAGAAGGAATAAAATTTATCGAAAGTAACTCTAAAATAAGTGCCAAATTTGCGGGGAAAAGTAGTCTGCAAATATTATTAGAAAACTCCGTTAATGCCACAACCAATAAGGTCAACCAATTATTTCCAGTAGAATTTACTGTTTGTAATTCAGCAGTTCCTCTGCTCATTTGTGATAGACCGTTATTATATAATGCGTTTGATGGGTATAGTTTCATTCCTTTATCTCCATATTTATTGCTTTCGTTCAGAAAGTCACAGGGACAATCCACTATTGCTTATCATACTATAGATGACAAGACGGCAAATAGTTTTAACAAGCAAATCATTGAGGCTGCACGGGATTGGATTGTATCAACAAATAGGGAAGAATTAGAAAGAATTTCGAAAAGTGAAAAATTTGAATATTCCGATGAGATAATATTTGAAGAATTTAGAACATTGATATACGGTTACGAATACTAATATAGATGTGCTATGAAATTCCTTACACTTGCCTCCCATACCTTCGTTTTTTCTTCTTCTTTTTCTTGGGCATAGGCTGATTATCATCGTGCTGATTCGTTTCCGGTGTCAACACTGAAAGCAGACTGCCGACGGGTGAATCGTCCCCCGAATATCCTTTGACGGTTGTAGGTTTGTCGTCCGGCTCGTGCTGCACAGATGGTTGTAACGTCTCTTTTGCAGATGTGGACGAAACGGATGGCAACTCCTCGCGGTGATTGTTACCCTGCGCAAAATCCGCGAACCGTGACGAAAGTGCATTAGCCGAAAACTCCTTGCCCAGCGCTGAACCGTTCAACACCGTTCGACTGTTGTGGTTGATGAACGTTATCCCGAACAAACGTCCCCCGTTACCGTAACGTAGTACCAAGTCGAGACCTTTCCTCTGTAAGTCGGCTCGGAACTCGCTTCCTGTGCGGGAATCTTTCAGGGACGCCGAAACAAGTTTGCGGGTATCGGCGGCAATGCTTTTCGCTTTGATTTCCTCGCCTGATTCTTTCATTGTCCGCTCCAATGATTCAATGCCGTATGTTTTCTCAAATAGGGAAGATTTAAGCGGCTTACCTACACGGTTACCCTCGGCATCCAACGCCGAATACACTAATCCAGTGTATTTGTGTCCCTGATTATTTCCTTCCACTTTCTCCACTCCGATATTATACAGCGACAACAACGCCCGGTACTCGCCGAGCGATTGAAACTTATACATAGTCGCCAGCGGCTTTACGACGTTAGCGACTTGCTTTTTCAGGTCGCTGCGCGAAGCGTCCACCGGTGAAAGTTGCCACGCCTCACCCTGCTTTTTGTCTTTCGGGTGCAAGCCGTATTTCTGCTCCAGGTCATCGGTAATCTTTTTGCTTTTCTCATAATTTTTCTTGTCACTGATTAGCGAACCGTCGCTACGGACACGGGTGGAAACAATATGTAAATGTTGGCGGTCTATATCCTCGTGTTTGAAAATCATATAGGGTTGGTCACCGAATCCGAGGCGTTCCATATACTCCCATCCGATGTCAGCCAGTTGCCCGTCGGTCAATTTATCCTCCGGGTGCGGATTCAGGGAAATATGGATGATCCCGCGCGTGGTAGTAACCTGAGAGGGCATCGCCCGTTCAAAATCCCGCATACAATCTCCCACGGAAAACTGCCCGTCGGAGGGAACAAAGACACGGTTGGTTTCCAGAATCCTACCCAAACCGGCATCAATTTTCTCCTGATTGTAAGCCAACGCGCCGTACAAATTATTCCCTATATGTATATCCGCAATCATTTTTTAAGGACTATTCAGCCAAACATTCTTTCTTAAACTGCTCGCACAACTGCAACACTTTATGCCCGATTTTCGACAATTCGATGGTTTCCTGCTCCAGTTTATAAAGCATTGCCAGCGCTTTTTTCTCCCCGAAAGTGGTATGAAGTTGCTTTACCACTTGGTTGTAATTCACCCCCACGGAACGGATTTGCCCATACAAAGCGGACAACTTTATCACAAAATCGACGGCAGAACTGTCGGTTTTTATCACACGCAATGCCTCGCCGAAAATGCGGGCAAGGATAAAACGGGCTTTCGAGCGGATGCCCGATTGTTCGTACATGGTAAGGAACTCGGCGTATTGTGCATCGGAAAAACGTACCATCAGGCAGTTTTCCGCAGGATCGCTCTTGGGCGGCCGCCCGCCTTTTCCCCGTTTACGGGATTCTTTACTTTCATTCATAACACGGATTTTTTAGTGGTTCATAAATCCGTTACGGCGGGTGCAACACCGCCCCTAAACTACCGACTTCGGAGGTAGTTTCCCCCCTGGAAGGGCAAGGGTTTTCCGGTTACGGAAAACGTTTCGCGTTACGCGAAACATACCTTGCTATTTGCCCGGACGCAAATGAAAATCTGCCCGCGGGGGCAGCTTTTGTTCCGGCTTCACCGGAAGAAAAGTTAGCACGTCAAAGGGCAGTTAGGGAGGGTGTCGCCGGAACTTAAAAAGCGACCCTGAACCCGACCGTAACGTTATCGGCACAAAGTTACGGTCATATTTAACTCGCTGTATGTCACCGACCAACGCCACTCGATGCCACAAGCTGCCACCCATTGAAAACATAGTGATTACCTCAAAAAGAAGGTTTTCCTTTGCCGTTGAAAACGATTTTATAGGAGTGCATAAACACGAAAAACTTAATGTATTCCAAACTGTAAAATCGGGCAAGAATAAACAGGCGATTGTATGAACAGACAGATAAACGAACAAAGTAAATTTTCAAATTACACGATTTGGAAAATGCAAAAAAATAAAAGCGTGTATGCGCATTTATTCCGACGTGTTTTTATGCTTTTAAAGTTTTATGTTTTTGCGATTTTATACAAACAGACAGGCATATAAATGACTGAATGAACAAAATTTTTCAGGTACAAACTGAAATGAAAACATATAAAGGGATAAACAACCGAATGTATAATTAAAAATGTAAAACAATGAAAAAGGAACCTATTTACGTGGCATTCGCCACACAGAAAGGGGGAGCAGGCAAAACCACCCTGACCGTTTTGGTCGCAAGTTACCTGCACTATGTTAAGGGCTACAACGTAGCCGTGATCGACTGCGATTTTCCGCAGCACTCCATCGTAGAAATGAGGGAGCGGGATTTGAAAGTGGCGATGGAAGATGATTATTACAAAGGGATGGCCTACGAACAGTTTACCCGGCTGGATAAGAAAGCCTACCCCATCATCGACAGCAACGCTGCGGAAGCCCTCGCCGATGCCGACTACCTGATTCCGCAGGGAGATTTCGATTTTATCTTTTTCGACCTGCCTGGAACCGTGAACAACCCAGGAGTACTTAGCACCCTTATGAATGTGGACTACATTATTGCCCCCATTGCGGCCGACCGGGTCGTGATGGAAAGTACCCTGAATTACCTGATTGCCCTTCGGGAACAGGTTGAAGCGATAGGAAAAACCCATATCAAGGAAATACGCCTGTTATGGAACCTTGTCGATGGCCGGGAAAAATCCGAGTTGTATGAGGTGTACGAGGCTGTTATCAAGGAACTGGATTTTAAGACCCTTAAAACCTTTATCCCGGACAGCAAGCGTTTCCGCAAGGAACAAAACATCGGCCATAAAGCCCTGTTCCGCTCAACCATGTTTCCTGCGGACAAATCCCTTGTGAAAGGCAGTAACCTCGATGCCCTTGTAGATGAATTACTGGAGCTCTTTGATGTAAACAGCCATGAGCAGGGATAAAATAGAAATGAACGAAGCTGCCGCGATTCAACGGGTAAACAAACGGGAACGGGAACTTAACCCTTCTGTTCCCGGAGTTACAAAGCCACCGGAACCGCAGGTTGCGCCGGAAGAAACGGTGCAACCGGAACTGGAGCGGAAAACTGTACCGGAGGTCGCAGCGACGGAACCCGTCAGGGAGCCGGAACCGCCAAAAGAAGAAAGCAGGCGACGGAAAAGCAAGGAGCAGGAGTACGAAACCTTGTTTTTCAAAGAATCCGCCATCAAGACACGCAGCGGAAAAGTGGTTTATATCCGCAAGGAATATCACGACCGCATCCTCAAAATCGTTCGGGTAATCGGTGAAAATGAGTTTTCCCTGTTTGCTTATTTGGATAACATATTGGAACACCATTTTAACACCTATCAGGACGAGATTACCGAACTGTACCGTAAGAAAAATACCGACGTATTTTAATCAACCCATTAAAACAAAGAAAATGAAAAAAATTGTAGTCTTCGGACGCGGCAAAATCGTCCCGGCAAAAGAATGTAAGCCACAGGATTACCAATCGTTGTTCATGCACGAAGCCGATATAACGGCTCGTAGCGGAAAGACGGCTTATATCAGCAAAGAACATCACGAACGGATTACCAAAATTGTGCAGGTGATAGGCAAAAACGAAGTGTCCCTGTTCAGTTACATCTACAATGTACTGGAACATCATTTTGACACTTTTCAGGAAGATATAACAGAGCTGTACGAGAGTAACCTCGAACGGAAAGTATTTTAAGCCATGATACGGATATTCATTATAGCCATCGTGCTGTACCTGGTCTTTCTCGTCTGCTACTTCGTGTGGGAACAGTCGGTAAAGTGGAAAAGGAACGCGGCGAAACGCCCGGCGTTCAACCCGTTCAAGTCGCCCCCGAAAGAGGACATCATCGGGAAAAGCGGCTTCGACCTGCGCCACTCGCTGCCACAAGCTACCACGCTGATTGAAAGCGAGAAACGGGAAGAAAATACGACTACATTTGCTCCCGGAAACGTGAAAGAAGAAACCCAAAACACTCCGGCGGCGATCCCTCCCTCCGAACTGGATCGGGTCTTTTCCTCCGGTCAGCAAGCGGATAATTCCGGCGACATTGATTTAGTAATCGACGACAAGCCAGAGGGGGAAGAATCCGACGACAACGAGGATTATGTAGATACCGAAGAAGGCGAGGAAGCGGGGGAACCTGCCGGGGTAAGTATGGCGACGGGAGTAAACTTCGACAATTTGTCGGGTATGGTGAAAACGGTAGAGAATCCCGACGTTGCCACTCCCGAAGAAAGGGAAGAAGCCGGGCGGGTGATGACCGAGATACGCAAGACCGATATGTTTGAACAGGTCGTATCCGGCGAACCGAAAAAGAAAATCACCGCAGGCAAACTAATGGATGACTATTTCGCCGCGTACCACCGCCGCAAGCGGGAAGCCGGGGAAATGCCGGAAGAATCCAGAGTGAAAGCGCCCAAAGATTTTGATATACGGGCATTCGCATAGTACATAACAATTAAAAACAAGGAAGCATGAAAGAAAGAGATTACGGTTAGCTACGCACCGGCCACCACTAAAAAAATCAGAGAAAAAGAAAAGCAATTATTCATTTCCGGCGGTGTGCGGGGGACTAATCCCACCCCCGTCCCGCCACTTAAACAAATTAGCAATGAGAAAAAATAAAATTCTTGTGTCGGCAGCCTTTATCCTGGCTGCTGCATCAGCCTTCGCGCAAGGCAACGGCATCGGCGGTATTACCGACGCCACCAACATGGTTACGTCCTATTTTGATCCCGGCACGAAATTAATCTATGCAATCGGCGCGGTCGTGGGGCTGATCGGGGGCGTAAAAGTCTATAACAAATTTTCATCGGGCGACCCCGATACATCGAAAACCGCCGCCTCGTGGTTCGGTGCGTGTATCTTCCTGATTGTCGCCGCCACGATCCTGCGTTCTTTTTTCCTTTAATCTCCATAACAGCAACGATTATGGAGTACAATGTAAATAAGGGCATTGGAAAAAGCGTCGAGTTCAAGGGGCTGAAATCGCAATACCTGTTCATCTTCGCGGGTGGCCTGCTCTCCGTGTTCGTCGTCTTCGTCATTCTCTACATGGCGGGCGTCGATCAATGGTTCTGCATAGGCTTCGGCGTTATCGCCGCTTCCGCGCTGGTATGGCTGACGTTCAACCTCAATGCGAAATACGGGGAATACGGGTTAATGAAGCTGCTGGCCAAACGCCAGCACCCCCGCTTCCTGATCAACCGCCGGAACCCGCGCCGTTTTTTCCACAACCAAAGAAGGAAGGGGGTGGCTTATGCGTAATACGATGAAAGCCGCCACCATCGAGAGCAAATTTCCCCTGTTGGCTGTCGAACACGGATGCATCATATCCAAAGATGCGGATGTAACAGTAGCCTTCCGGGTGGATCTGCCGGAACTGTTCACCGTAACCTCTGCCGAATACGAGGCCATACATTCCTCGTGGGCTAAGGCAATCAAAGTTTTACCGGATTACTCGGTGATTCAAAAACAGGATTGGTTCACAAAGGAAAACTACAAGCCGGAAACGGACAGGGAAGACATGAGCTTCCTGTCCCGGTCTTTTGAAAGGCATTTTAACGAACGTCCTTACCTGAACCATACCTGTTTCCTCTACCTGACCAAGACGACAAAGGAACGGATGCGTATGCAAAGCAATTTTTCCAGTCTTTGCCGGGGTAACATTATCCCGAAGGAAGTAAACAAGGATACGGCGGTAAAATTTCTGGAGGCGGTCGGACAATTCGAGCAGATCGTAAACGACAGCGGGTTTGTCCGCCTCACGCGTCTCACCTCGGACGAGATCACGGGAACGCCGGAAAGCGCGGGGCTTATCGAAAAGTACTTTGCCTTGTCGCTCGACGACACGACCTGCCTGGAGGATATAGAACTCGGATCGGACGGCCTTCGTGTGGGCGATAAGCATATTTGCCTGCACACGGTGTCGGACGTGGAGGACTTGCCCGGAACGGTCGGGACGGATATGCGTTACGAACGGCTTTCAACGGATAGAAGCGACTGCCGGTTGAGTTTTGCCGCACCCGTCGGACTGCTGTTATCCTGTGACCATGTATTTAACCAGTACATTTTCCTCGACGACAGCGCCGAAAACCTGCGGAAATTCGAGAAGTCCGCAAGGAATATGCAGTCGCTATCGAAGTACAGCCGGGGCAACCAAATCAATAAGGAGTGGATCGACAAATATCTGAATGAGGCGCACTCGTTTGGTTTGACTTCGGTGCGGGCGCACTTCAACGTCATGGCATGGAGCGATGACGCGGAAGAACTGAAACGTATCCGCAACGATGTGGGCAGCCAGTTGGCGCTCATGGAATGCAAACCACGCCACAACACGGTGGATGCCGCTACGCTTTATTGGGCGGCCATGCCCGGCAATGCGGGGGATTTTCCGAGTGAAGAAAGTTTTTACACCTTCATCGAACCTGCCTTATGCTTTTTCACGGAAGAAACGAATTATAAATCTTCGCCTTCTCCCTTCGGGATCAAGATGTGCGACCGTGTAAGCGGGAAGCCCCTGCACGTCGATATATCCGACCTCCCGATGAAAAAAGGTATTACGACGAACCGGAATAAATTCGTGCTGGGGCCTTCCGGCAGTGGAAAGTCCTTCTTTATGAACCACCTCGTAAGGCAGTATTGGGAACAGGGTACGCATGTCGTTCTGGTTGATACGGGTAATTCGTATCAGGGACTATGTGAAATGATCCGCCGGAAAACCAAAGGACAGGACGGAATTTATTTTACCTACACCGAAGAAAACCCGATCAGCTTCAATCCGTTTTTCACCGAAGATTATGTGTTCGATGTAGAGAAAAAGGACAGTATCAAAACGCTGCTCCTGACGCTCTGGAAGTCCGAAGACGATAAAATCACAAAGACAGAAAGCGGAGAACTTGGTAGCGCGGTGTCCGCTTATATCCAAAAGATACAGGACGACCGGAGTATCGTACCCTCGTTCAATACCTTTTATGAATTTATGCGGGATGACTACCGCCGGGATTTAAACGAGAGGGAGATCAAGGTAAGCCGGGAAGATTTTAACCTCGACAATATGTTGACCACCATGCGCCAGTATTACAGAGGCGGGCGTTACGATTTCCTGTTGAACTCGGCGGAGAACATAGACCTTCTGAATAAGAGTTTTATAGTCTTCGAAATTGATTCCATAAAAGAGAACCGCGAACTTTTTCCCGTCGTGACGATCATCATCATGGAAGCGTTCATTTCCAAATTACGCAGGTTGAAAGGTGTCCGCAAGCAATTCATTTGCGAGGAGGCTTGGAAAGCCCTGTCGTCCCCCAATATGGCGGAGTACATGAAATACCTCTATAAAACCGTCCGGAAGTATTTCGGGGAAGCCATCGTCGTAACACAGGAAGTGGACGACATCATTTCCTCGCCTATCGTTAAGGAAGCCATCATCAATAACTCCGACTGTAAAATCCTGTTAGACCAGCGAAAGTTTATGAACCGTTTTGATGTGATCCAGTCTCTTCTCGGACTGACCGAAAAAGAGAAGGGGCAAATCCTGTCCATCAACATGGCGAACAATCCAGGCCGCAATTATAAAGAAGTGTGGTTCGGGCTGGGCGGTGTGCAGTCGGCGGTGTATGCGACCGAAGTGAGTACCGCCGAATACCTGACCTATACGACGGAAGAAACGGAGAAAATGGAAGTGTTCAAAAAAACGGACGAACTCGGCGGAAACTATGAACTGGCGATTAAACAGCTTGCCGAAAGCAAACGGCAAAAACAATAAGTATTAACCGGGGTGCAAGCCCCATAACCACTAAAAAAATCATAAGGAGGTACGCTATGTTCAGGACTTGTAACGGAACCGATCCCCAAACTGCGCCGTGGCTGGATTTCCCCCTGCGGGATATCACGGGACGTTGGGTAAGCCCGGGAGGTGCGCCGATGGTGCGGATATTTCGTAATGAAACCCGCAAAAACGGTGGTCTTTGGCTGGAACTTACTTACAACAACCCGCAGGCAGTCTATTCGCGTCCGGTAAAGGATGTGTTCGGCCTCCGCTACTTCGACCTGTACGGGCGCGTGGGAATAGCTTATGACGGGGAGCGGGATGTACTCCTGCTCTCCACCTATGGCGAATATATCCGGGCGGATGAATAGCCCCACGGGGCTGTTCCCGCCACGGATAAAAGAAAATCAGTATTCACAATCAAAAAAAATCAAAGATGAAAAAGATGTTTTTATGCCTTACGGCAATCGCGCTTTGCTGCACCTTTCAGGTGCGGGCGCAATGGGCGGTGATCGATCCCTCGAACCTTGCCCAAAATATCCTGACGGTTTCCAAAACCGCCACCACAGCGACCAATGTAATCAACTCCTTCAAGGAAATGCAGAAGATTTACAGCCAGGGTAAGGAGTATTACGATAAGCTGCAATCGGTGCATAACCTGATAAAAGATGCCCGCAAGGTCAAGGAAACGGTAGAGATGGTCAGCGAAATATCGAAGATATATTCCACCAACTACAACAAGATGCTGACGGACAAAAATTTCTCCGTAGCCGAACTGGAAGCCATCGGCGATGGCTATGCCAAATTGTTGAAGGAAAGCGGCAACCTGCTCTCGGACATCAAGAATATCGTTTCGACCTCCAACGGCCTTTCCATGACCGACGCCGAACGTATGGACGTCATCGACAAAATCCATGCGAAAATGGCCGATTACCGTAACCTGACCATGTACTATTCCAAAAAGAGTATATCCATATCTTATATACGGAGCCAGGAAAAGGGTGATATGGAAAGGGTGCGGGCGTTGTACGGTGATCCATCCGAAAGATATTGGTAATCATGGTACTGCTTGCAATAGATTTCGATAACCTGCATCAGATCCTTCGTAATCTGTATCAGGAGATGTTGCCCCTTTGCGGCGACATGACGGGTGTCGCCAAAGGGGTGGCCGGATTGGGTGCGCTCTTCTACGTGGCGTACCGTGTATGGCAGGCGTTGGGACGGGCGGAACCTATCGACGTGTTTCCCTTGCTGCGGCCTTTCGCCATCGGCTTGTGCATTATGTTCTTCCCCACCATTGTGCTGGGGACAATCAACGCTGTTCTGTCGCCCGTGGTGAAGGGAACACATACCCTGCTGGAATCGCAGATAACCGATGTGCAGGATTTGCAGAAACAAAAAGAGCAGTTGGAATACGATGCGCGGGTGCGGGAAGGGAAAGCATGGCTGGTCGATGATGAGGTGTACGACCAAAAAATGAAAGATTTGGGAATATTGGATGCGACGGAGAAGCTCGGCATGTGGGTGGAACGCGGCTTTTACGACATGAAAATGTGGTTCCGGCAACTGGTGAGGGATTTCTTCGAACTGCTGTTTAACGCTGCTGCATTGGCGATAGATACCCTGCGCACGTTCTTTCTGGTGGTACTCTCCATATTGGGGCCGTTATCGTTCGCCCTGTCCATCTATGACGGCTTCCAATCCACGCTGACAAGCTGGATATCCCGGTATATCAGTATTTATTTGTGGCTGCCGGTGGCCGACCTGTTTTCGGCGGTACTCTCCAAAATACAGGCGCTCATGTTGAAAACGGATATAGCCTTGTTGCAAGACCCGTCCTACGTGCCGGACGGATCGAACGGGGTATATATCGTTTTCCTCATCATCGGGATCATCGGGTATTTCAGTATCCCGTCGGTGGCGGGCTGGATTATCCAGGCCGGCGGCGGGGGTAGTTTTAACCGCAACGTGAATACAGCCGCCGCGAAAGGAGCCGCTTTGGCAGGCGGGGTGGCCGGATCAGCCGCCGGAAACGTGGCCGGGCGCTTGCTCGGCAAGTAAGCGGCGAGCCGCCGCAGGCAATTAATCAAATAAATCATTCAATAAAATGGAATTTAAGTCATTAAAAAATATCGAAACGAGTTTTAAGCAGATACGCTTTTTCGGCATCGTGTTTTTGGTGGTTTGCACTGCCATAACCGCTTATTCGGTCTGGTCGTCGTACAAATTCGCCGAAGCGCAGCGCCAGCGTATCTATGTCCTTGACGGGGGCAAGTCGCTTATGCTGGCTCTGTCCCAAGACCTTTCGCAGAACCGTCCGGTGGAAGCACGCGAGCATGTCAGGCGGTTCCACGAACTGTTCTTTACGCTCTCGCCCGATAAGGCCGCCATCGAATCCAATATCAACCGCGCCCTTTTCCTGGTGGACAAGAGCGCCTATAAGTATTATTCGGATATGGCGGAGAAAGGGTATTATAACCGCATCATCAGTGGAAATATCAACCAGACTATTGCAGTCGATAGCGTGGCGCTCGACCTGAATACTTATCCGTACACGGCCGTAACATACGCCCGGCAAATGATCATCCGGGCGTCGAACATCACCCAGCGCAGCCTTGTCACGCGCTGTAACCTGATTAACTCGGTACGCTCGGATAACAACCCGCAGGGTTTCACGATGGAAAAGTTTGAAATCATTGAAAACCGCGATTTGCGGGTATTGGAAAGGTAGGTACGGCATGGTAAGGAAATTATTCAACAAACTGAACGAATGGCTGGAAGACGGCCTGCGCGGCCTGTTGGGGCGTTTAACGCCCGACCGCCGTGTGATCCTCGTGCTGACGATGCTCCTTGTGTTCGGCGGGTTGTCCATCTACATGACTGTTTCGTCGATTTACAACTTCGGCAAAAAAAGAGGGCTTCAACTGGAAATAGAACGTATTGAAACCTTGCGGCTCCATCAGGAGCAAGCCCGCAGGGATAGTATCAACCAATTAAACAATTTTAAAAATGGAACAGGAGAATTTGAATAAGGGGACGCCATCGCCGGAAACGGCGGCAGCGCCCGAAGTACAACAACCCGCGCCGGAAGTTAAACCGGAAGCGGAAAAAGAACGCGGGAGGTCGGCTCCCAAAAAAGAACTGACCCCGGCGCAAATGCAAAAGCGGAAGAAAATGCTCATCATGCCGTTGTTCTTCCTGATTTTCGGTGCAGCCATGTGGCTGATCTTCGCCCCCTCCGGCAAGGAGAAGGAGAAAGGAGCGCGACAAGCCGGACTGAATGTCGAGCTGCCGATGCCCAAAGAAGACGGGCTGGTGTCCGACAAGCGCGATGCCTATGAGCGGGAAGCCATACAGCAAAAGCAGCAGGAGCGGATGCGTTCGTTACAGGATTTTTCTTACCAGCTTTCCGAAGCGGAAGAAGAACAACAATGGGAAGCGGCTTCCAAGCCTGCAAAGGATTATGGAGACCCGTCCCCCGTTACGGGCGGTTCGTCTGCTATCCAATCCTCGGCGGCTGCCTATCAGGATGTCAACCGGCAGTTAAATGAATGGTATGAGCAGCCCGCGACGGAAGTGGACGAACAGTCGCAACTTGCACTGGAATGGCGCATACAGGAATTGGAGCGCAAGCTGGAAGAAGCCGGGGAAAGCAAGCGCATGGAAGATGAGCAGCTTGCCATGATAGAAAAGTCGTACAAGCTGGCGGCGAAATATTCGCCGCAAACGGTGGGGCAACCGGTATCGGGGGCGGATGCCACGGGCGAAACTTCGGCTTCCGGATCTTCCACGCCGCAGGCGGGACAATCCGGCAAGGTGGTCGCCCAACCGGTAAAGCAGGTGCGGCAAAATGTCGTGTCGCTGCTGGCTGCTCCTGTGGGTAATGACGAATTTATTTCGGCATACGGCAAGCCGCGTAACATGGGCTTTTTGACCGCCGCCGGTAACGAAGGCGTTCAGGGTAAAAACAGCATCCGCGCCTGTGTCTATCAGACTGTCACACTGACCAGCGGAAAAGAACTGCAACTACGCTTGTTGGAACCCATGCGGGCGGGGGATATTCTGATCCCGGCGAACACGGTCGTCACCGGAACGTGCCGGATCGGGGGCGAACGGATGGACGTAACGGTAAACAGCATTCAGTATGCCGACAACATTATTCCCGTGGAGATGCTCGTGTATGATACCGACGGCCAGCGCGGGATATCCGTACCCGGTTCCGATGAAGTAAAAGCCGCCAAAGAAGTCGCCGCGACGCTGGCGAACTCCGCCGGAACCAGCATCTCAATTACCGACAATGCGGGATCGCAGCTTGCCGCCGACTTGGGCAAAGGGCTGATACAGGGAGCATCGCAGTATGCGAGCAAGAAAATGAGCGTGGTGAAAGTAACGCTGAAAGCGAATTACCGCCTGCTTTTGCTTCCGAAAACGCAGTAAGGAAAATAATAAACGGGTCTGTGACCCCCACTAAAAAAATCTTTTTGTCAAACAATTTAAATGAATGAAGCAATGAAACATTTTTTTGTCATGCTCGCTTTTGTAGTGAGCGCCTTTGCTGCCAATGCGCAGGAAGTATCCAAAGACACGGTTCCTGCCGTGCAGACCAGCCCCTCAACGGGGGACTATTATCAGGGCTATACGCGCCCGTTGACCTTCAACCGGATGATTCCGCCATACGCACTGGAGGTGACGTTTAACAAGACGGTACACGTCATTTTTCCATCCGCCATCCGGTACGTGGATTTAGGTTCCGCCGACCTGCTGGCCGCCAAAGCCGACGGCACGGAAAACGTCTTACGGGTGAAAGCCGCCCTGCGCGATTTCAGCAGGGAGAGTAATCTGTCCGTAATCACGGAAGACGGTAACTATTACAACTTTAATGTAAAATACACGGATGAACCGGTGAAACTATCCGTCGAAATGACCGACTTCCTGCACGACGGCGAGGCCACCAACCGCCCGAACAATGCCCTGCAGGTTTATATGCAGGAATTGGGACAGGAATCGCCGTTATTGGTACGCCTGATCATGCAGTCCATCTACAAAAACAATGACCGCGAAATCAAACATATCGGCTGCAAGCGCTTCGGCATCCAGCACACGTTGAAAGGTATTTATACCCACAACGGGCTGCTATATTTCCATCTCCAGTTGAAAAACTCGTCCAATGTCCCTTTTAGTGTGGATTTTATTACGTTCAAAATTGTGGATAAGCAGGTCGCCAAGCGCACCGCCATTCAGGAACAGGTGATCTGGCCGCTTCGCGCCTATAACAATCTTATGCTGGTTAACGGCAAGCGTACCGAACGGATGGTGTTTGTACTGCCGAAGTTTACCATCCCCGACGATAAGATGCTGGTGGTGGAACTGAACGAACAGAATGGCGGGCGGCATCAGCGGTTCACCGTGGATAACGCCGACCTGGTTCGCGCCCGTGTCATTAACGAATTAAAAGTAAAATAAGATGAAACGGATAACATTTATCCTGACGTTGGTGTTGTGCTTCGCCCTTTCGGGCGAGGCATACGCCCAGCGCCTGTTACCCGGTATGCGGGGCATACAGGTAACAAGCGGCATGGTGGACGGTTTCTACTCGTCTTCCACCAGAAGTGAAACGGGCTATTACTTCGGTGCAGCGATCGCAACCTACGCCAAGCACGGCGATAAATGGGTGTTCGGCGGGGAGTACCTTGCGCGATATCATCCCTATAAAGACAGCCGTCTGCCGGTGGCGCAATTTACCGCCGAAGGCGGGTATTACCTGAACGTCCTGTCCGATCCGTCAAAAACTTTTTTCCTTTCATTGGGCGGCTCGGCGGTGGCAGGCTACGAAACAATAAATTGGGGCGATAAACTGCTGTTCGACGGCTCGACACTCGAAAACCGCGACCGCTTTGTGTACGGCGGGGCAATCACGCTGGAAGTGGAAGCCTACCTAACCGACCGGGTTGTGTTGCTGTTCACCGGGCGCGAACGCATCCTGTTCGGTTCGGACATGACAAAGTTCCATGCACAATTCGGTGTCGGATTACGGTTTATGATCGATTAGGTATGAAAACAAGCGACGAGTGGTACACGCCTGCGGGGATCATACAATCATTGGGCGAATTTGATTTAGACCCAGCATCTTCCGGGGAAGCCTACCGGCAGAACCGTTCGGCAAAACATTTCTATACCGCCGAAGAAGACGGGTTGAAGCAGGATTGGAACGGCAGGGTATGGCTTAATCCGCCTTACTCCAATCCGTTGATACAACAATTCCTAAGCAGGATGGCCGAACATAATAACGGTATCGCTTTGGTTTTTGCCAAAGTCGAAGCCAAATGGTTTCACGATATTGTGCTCCGGCACGCGACGGCGATCAAGTTCCTGTACGACCGTGTACGGTTCTTCAGGCCGGACGGCACGCAAGGTTTACAGCCGAGAAACGGCTCCATGCTTATCGCATACGGGACGGAAAACGCGCGGATACTCTCTGACAACACCCTTAAAGGGAAATTTTTGCATTTGTAAAATCAGTTCATCAATAAAAAACAATCACAATGAGAAAAATTAGAAAATTCTTAGGCTTAACAGTGTGGCTGGTGGCGATGATGCTGCTGGCCTTGGCCTGTAACGACGATTTGGATATTCATAAGGTTTACGCATTTGATCTGGTTACTATGCCGGTTCAGAAAAGGATCATCGAAAATGAAACGGCGGAGATACGCTGCCAACTCGTAAAGGAGGGCAGCTATCAGGACGCAGAGTTTTATATACGTTATTTCCAGCCCGATGGCAAAGGTGAACTTCGCATGGACGACGGGACGCTTCTGCTCCCGAATGACCTGTACCCGTTGGAAAAAACAACATTCCGGCTTTATTACACTTCCCGAACCAAAGACCAGCAGGTGATCGATGTGTACATCGAAGATAATTTCGGCCAGGTGGTACAAAAGACGTTCAGTTTTCAGAATGAGGGAACGGAAGAAGATTCACAAAAAATATCCTATCATGATTATATGCAGTTACATCGTATTCAACATCCTTTGCGGGCTATGGATAGCCCGCTCGTTGAAGGATGCTCCGACAGACATTGAACTCTGGGGAGAGGAAATTGAATAAGAAAAAATGCCCGGAACAAAGAGTTTCAATGTTTCGTGCATTCAGACCAGTTAATAAAAATCCGCTTACCGGCGGATTTTTTATTCTGTTTCAGTGGAAGTTATATTGTTGTTATCCTGCTCTTTTTCCATTGCCGCCCGTTTCTTTGCCTTCTCCTTTTTCTTTTTCTCCCTCCTGGCTTTGTCGTCCGCTATGATGTCTTTCAGTGACCGCACGGCAAGGGGTTCTTCCCGTTTGAAGCGTTTAAAATAGATTTGTTCGATGAATTGAGGCAGGGGCGCTTTCCAAGTTTCCTGTTCGTGGTTGTCAATTTTTCCCAACTTGTCGGGGTTTAAACCCAATTCCCGTGCCATTTGGACGTGTTTGTCGGACAGCTTATGTTTCTTTTGGGCGGTAACCCATTTCTCTATTTTTACGGCCATAAAACTAAAATTCAGCCTGTAAAGATAGTGAATATCAGCGGATCAGGCTTAAAACTTAAAGGAAAATCCGCTGTCGAATCAGTTCTTTTGTAAAACCCTGCTTCTTTCTATAAGAATTTATTAAATGAGGTCTGTAATGTCTTTTACCGCATTAATATAATTCTCTTCCAGGTACTTTTGTATATCGGATTCCCGGTACAAAACTTTTCCCACTACAAGATAATACGGGAGAGTCCCGTCAGTCCTGTGTTCCTGTAATGTGCGCCTGCTTATTTTCAGCAGGCTGCTCAATTCCACGTCCGTAAGGTAATATTCGTCCTTTATGGAAGGCTTGCGCCCCGAAAGGGTATTATCAAGCATCCCGACCAACTTTTCTATTTCATTTACCAACTCCCACAGACCTTCATCGCTTACTTCTATTATCTTCTTCATAATTTCTTTTTTTGTTCGTTCGACAGTTTGTTGATTTCCAGGAGGAATGTCTCTATATCCGCCTGTTTATAAAAGATTTTCCCCTTTATCCTCGAATAAGCCAAAAGGCCGGTTTCCCGGTACACCTGGAGTGTTCTTTTAGTCAGGCCTAATGCCCTGCAGACATATTCGGCATCTACCCACTGCTCCAGTCGTTTTGGCTGATTCTTCCTGACAAGTTCATCCAACCTTTTGTGTAGGAACTCCAACTGAACCATTGTTTTCTTAAATGTTTTCATATCAATCATTATTATTTCCATAATACTCTTTTTTTAATTGTTTATAATCAAATATTTGAAAGAAGCGGGGAACAAAATTATCCTAAGTACAGGGATATTTCCGATACGGTTTTTTGTTACTTTTTTCCCCGCTTACTTTTTCAGCTCATGGAATAGTGAGTTACGGATTTATTATGATCGGAAAATTGCTGAAGGAAAGAATAAAATATCCGTGCTAAATGCACTCAGGATAAAATCGATTACCCGTATTTTTGATATTATAAATGATCAGGCTTATAATCTTAGTCATCAGAATTAATATTCATAGAAAAACCATTCGCAATATTACGAATTCAGAAATAGTTCGTATATTTGCGAACAATAAAGATATGAGATATGTCAAAGAAAGGATTAACAGCCAGGCAGGAACAATTAGCGCGATTTGCTAAAGCAATGGGGCATCCTATCCGTATCGCTATTCTGGAAATGCTCGCAAGTCGGTCATGTTGCTATCATGGTGATATGTCGGAAATACTACCTATTGCCAAGAGTACATTGTCACAGCATTTGAACGAACTTAAAGATGCAGGATTGATTCAGGGTACAATTACATTGCCGACTGTCAAATACTGTATCAACAAAGAAAATTGGGAAAAAGCGAAAAGTTTGTTTTCAGCTTTATTCGTGGAAATTAATAATGAAGAAAGCTGTAACGTCAAATAAAAATTTTGCTCAAATTGTTCGTTAATCTACGAATTACGAACTGTATGTATAACCACGAATAATATTATTCTATATGAAAATAAGGAAAGCGACTTTAGAAGATGCAAAAGGCATCTGCAATATTTACAATTACTATGTGGAAAATACAGCAATTACGTTTGAAACAACGGCTGTAAGTGAAACCGGGATGCAGCAGCGTATCAAAAGTTTTTTGGATAATGCCGTTCCTTACTATGTAGGTGAGATTAACGGCAAAATTGCAGGCTATTGCTACCTGCATAACTGGAATAACCGTTGTGCTTATTCTTCAACCAAAGAAGTAACTATATATATTGATAAGGACTTTCAGGGGAAGGGGCTCGGAACGATTCTCTATCAACATCTTTTCAAAGAAATATATAAAGACGATATACACGCCCTGATAGCAGGAATCTGTATTCCGAATAAAAGCAGTGTACGCCTGCATGAAAAATTCGGATTTAAGCAGGTATCGCATATGAAAGAAATAGGCTGGAAGTTTGATCAGTGGCGTGATGTGGGACACTGGCAACTTGTAATAAAGCAGATACCGCCAAAAATCTTAATCCTTTGCACGGGCAATAGCTGCCGTAGCCAAATGGCACACGGATTTTTGCAATCATTCGATCCCAGGTTATTAGTCTATTCAGCAGGTACAAACGCAAGTGGAAGGGTAAATCCTAAAGCAATAGAGGTCATGCAGGACGCAGGGGTGGATATATCACACCATACATCCGATAGTGTGGAGCAATACATGAATGATGAATGGGACTATGTAATTACCGTTTGCGGCGGTGCAAATGAAAACTGCCCTGCATTTTCGGGAAAAGTAAAGAACCGTTTGCATATTGGCTTTGATGACCCTTCCGAAGCGACAGGAACGCCGGGATTTATACAATCCGAATATATCAGGGTAAGGGATGAAATCAAAAAAGCATTTTATGAACTATATACAAATAAGATAAAAGGCTATGAATATTAAAAAGATGAGTTTCTTAGATAAGAATCTGACCCTCTGGATTTTTCTTGCTATGGCTATCGGTGTAGGATTGGGTTATTTCATCCCATCATTTAGCAGTTATATAGATGCCATGTCAAACGGAACAACAAACATTCCTTTGGCAATCGGTCTTATCCTGATGATGTATCCGCCATTGGCAAAGGTCGATTACAAAAAATTGCCTAAAGTATTTTCCAATGTAAGAATACTGACTGTTTCGCTAATCCTGAATTGGATTATCGGGCCAATTTTAATGTTTTTATTCGCCCTCCTGTTTTTACACAATTATCCGGAATATATGGTAGGTGTCATTCTTATTGGTCTTGCCAGATGTATTGCAATGGTACTTGTCTGGAATGATCTGGCAGAAGGTAATACAGAATATGGCGCAGGATTGGTTGCTTTGAATAGTATCTTTCAGGTATTCTTTTATAGCTTCTATGCGTGGATATTTGTAACAAAACTCCCTCCGCTATTCGGTTTTGAAGGCGCAATCGTGGATATATCCATAGGAACAATAGCAGAAACGGTTGCCATATACTTGGGGATTCCTTTCTTAATGGGGATTCTTAGCCGTCTGATATTGGTTAAAACCAAAGGAGAAGAATGGTATAAAGAAAAATTTATCCCCGCGATCTCTCCGGTTACACTTATAGCCTTATTGTTTACAATTATTCTAATGTTCAGCCTGAAAGGGGACCTGATTGTACAAATACCGCTGGATGTAGTGCGGATTGCCATCCCTTTACTGTTCTATTTCGTCGTGATGTTCTTCCTTAGCTTTTTTGCAGGCAAATTAATGGGTGCGTCTTACGATAAAAACGCCTCTATCGCATTTACGGCCACAGGCAATAACTTTGAACTGGCTATTGCCGTTGCAATAGGTGTTTTCGGCTTACATAGCGGACAAGCCTTTGCAGGCGTAGTCGGCCCGCTTGTCGAAGTACCTGTACTTATCCTATTGGTAAACACCGCCTTTTGGCTGAAAAGGAAATATTATAAATGACAACGCTTACTATATGAATACAAACGAAGAAAAGAAAGCATTGGTAAAACAACGTTATAGTGAATTGGCATTGAGTGCCGATGAGCTAAAAGGCAAATGTTGCTGTGGAACTAATCCAGCCATTTCTCCTAAAAAGGTTTTTACCATAATGAGCGAAGATTATAGCGGACTCAAAGGATATGAAGTCGATGCCGATTTAGGCGTAGGTTGCGGACTACCCACCCGATATGCGGGGCTAAAAGGAGGTGATACTGTTTTAGATTTAGGATCTGGAGCAGGAAATGACTGTTTTATAGCCAGGGCAGAAGTCGGAGATACAGGAAAAGTTATCGGTATCGACTTTTCGCCCCAAATGATAGAAAAAGCACGGAAAAATGCTACTAAACAGGGTTATACCAATGTCGAATTTATTGAAGGTGATATTGAAAATATGCCGTTACCCGATAATTCTATTGATGTCGTGGTTAGTAATTGCGTTTTGAATCTTTTGCCAGAAAAGGATGAGATTTTTAAAGAAATCTATCGGGTCTTGAACCAAGGCGGACATTTTTGTATTTCCGATGTTGTTCTAAATGGTGTATTTCCAAAGGAATTTACCGATAGTGCTTCCATGTACGCCGGATGTATCGCCAGCGCCATACAACGGGAAGACTATCTCGGAGAAATTGAAAAAGCAGGATTTAAAGGTATAAATGTCGCACGAACAAAGAGGGTCATTATTCCTGATGACGTATTGGAAGAACATTTGGATAAAGCGACAATCGACAAATACAAAGCAGGGAACGTGGGTATCTATTCGATTACTGTTACAGGGATAAAAAACTAAACAATGCTTTTCCCAGAACAATATGCCGCCTTTCAGGCGGCTCCTTTTATTTTTCTTCGATTTATATTTGAGAATCTCATAAGAATAGCAACGGGCGGATTTTCCGCCCGTATTGTTCAGTCGATTGCCGTCCCGAAAAGGTCATTAAAGAAATGTAATATTTCATCCCGCTTTAGGGTATCCCAATATAGGTGAGCCGGGTGGCTGGCTTCAATACGGCCGATTTCATAGGCCATATCTTCTTTCGTGAGCCGCTTACCCTGCTCCATTTTCCGTTTTGTACCCACAAGCAAATTATCCCTTCTTTGACTGCGTTTGAGTTGTTTTAACTGCTCCAGCATAAAGGAGTGGTCTTCGCCTACGGTATGGCCGGAAGGTGTCTTAAAAGGGCTGTTTTTGCACCTTTCGCATTGCCGGATGGCGGCGTCGATGTCGGTCACTTCAATAACCTTTCCCGTGATGTCTTTAATTGTTACCATGATTATTCTAATTTATTGTTAATACCTTGTCTTACTTCGTTTTCATACACATACCAGCTATCCCGGTAGCCTTTGTCCCCCAAGAGGTTAAAAGCGCCCCACAGTCCGCTGCGGTCAGCGTATTTTTTTGCCTTTGAGATGCTGTCAAAGATGCCCAGCCGCTTAAAACCGATAAACAGTTTATATTTTCCGGGTTGCTTGCGGTGTTCCTCCACCTCCCGGCGGAGTATGGCGTAAATGGTGGCGTAATTCTGTTTTTTCTGCTCCAGCTTTGCTTTCGCCTTTGTCAGCCGTTCATCGGTGGAGGCATTGAAAAAGAGGTTGTTTTGCGTTTCATCTTCGACGTACTGCGCTATGATACGCTCTACTTTTGTGATCTGCGCCTTTGCCGCCGTTACCTGTCCTATCAGGCTGCCGAAGCCTGTCATCAGGCCGGAACGCTTGTCATAATAAGAGGTACAGACCATGATGTTTTTGCGGGGGTGCTGGCAGACTAATTTGGCGTGTCGCCAGTTAATCACCCATTGCCACCGGTCGAGCATGTGGCGCGGCAGGTCTATTTCGTGAAACTTCTCCGGCGTCCGGTCTGCGTTCTTCGCCTGAAAGGAGATATGTACCCAATGTTCTACCTCCAGTTCTTTTTCCGCCTTTGCGATGTCTTTGGCGTACTGCATATATTCGTCAACCATATTTTTTTGTATTGTGGGAGGATTGTTATTTGCTTTCATTTTGATATATTATTGATTACTTGAATAATAGGGTTAATTGCTTGGCCACGGTCATTTCCTGCAACATAGCCTGCACCTGTTTCACGACTGTGTTCGACAGGGTGGGATTAAAATTTGTCGGGTCGTTTTTGAGGCGTTCCCGCTGCCGGGCATGGCGGCTTAATAGTTCCCGCAAAGCGGCTGTAAGGCACTCTTTCCGGTTGTTGTAAACCTCTCCCCATATTCCCAGCCCGTAACCGCCACCCGACCCGCCGGTCGAATAGCTGGCTCCGTAACTCCATTTGCCGTTTGCTCCCTGTCCGATGGTAACGTAATTGAACGCTACCCAGCCTTTGCGGTCGATAAACTCGATCCGTTCCACGTTCGTAAATTCGGCGTTTTTCAGCCAGCCGTGTTCGTTCAGGGTTTTGACCGTGAACCCGAATAATTGCCCCCTGTCGTATGCCCTGCGGTTCATGATGATGTGGCGGGGATCGTCGCCGAAACTTTCGTATTCGTCAATCGTCTTCCGGTCGTTCCGGCGCAAGGCTGTCAGGTAAACGGCCATGTACCGCCGTTCTTCCTTATATGGGCGGTATTTTCGTACCTGTTCTATCTTTTCGGATGCTGACAAATTTCTGTAATCCATGATCTTACTGATTAATCGTTAATAACCGTTCTTCTATCTCGTCGTACAGGTCATTAAACCTGTCCTGATATTCCTCGTAGAATGAGCCGTTTTCATCGGACATATCGTCGAGGGGTATGCCGTATTCGCTTACAAGTGCGGTATCTGCCAATTCGCACACAATTTCCATTAAAAGGCTGTGCTTTTCTCCTTCGGCTTGTTGCCACCGGTAAATGTTTTGCCTGTCGCTGGCGGGCAGGTTTTGCCAAAATAATTGGGCTCCGGCTCTATCGTAAATACCTGTTATAAGTGATTTAACGTCCATTGCCAATGCTGTCCACCATTCGTTTACTGTTGATATTTGCATTCTTTTCATATCTTCGGGTATTATGGGGCGGATTGCTCCGCCCCGTGTGAATAATCTGTTTGTTAATTGAGGTTTACCAACCGGCGTAAATCGTCCTCTTTGCTCTTTTGGAATATCCAACCGGCGCACCGGCTACCGTTCAGGGTGAGGTACTTATTGAAGCGTCCGCCCAATGCTGCAAGCTGTTCCTTTATGGCTTTCGTGTCACCGAATATGGCTACCGATTTTTCGGAATAATCAACAATGGTGTAACCGCCTGTTACCGGTTCTGCTGTTTCGGTAGCCTCTGCCGTCTGCGGAGTGGCTTTTATGCAGATGTTTGCCTCGTCCCCTGCTGTATAGGCATATTCCTCTATGAAGCGGTCGCGGTCGTATATCCGCGCCTTTTCAATGATCCAGCCCCTATATTTGCTCTCGCCCAAATAGTAGCCATGTCCGCCCGTGTAATTTTCACGGTGTTCGTACTCCTTGTTTTTTTCGGTCAGGTAGGCGGTTTCCCCGAAGTTTCCCGCATAACCCCGCATTTCCTGAAAGTTGTTTTGCGTGTGGGAGGAAAAGCCTAAAATCACACGGCGCACGGTCGATGCGGAAAAATAGTCCGTATAAGGGTCGGAATTGTCTTCCCGCTCACAGGCGACAATGACGGCTTGTGCGTTGGCGGGGATCAGGTCTTTGAGGCGTTCACGCCCGACGGCTTTCACCTGTTCGCGGCGTTCATTCTCCTTGCGTTGCGCCCCTGCTTCGGCATCGGCTTTCTGTTGGGCTTGCTGCCGGAGAATGGCGACTTCAAAAGCGTCCATAAATTCGGGGGTTACGTCGTCATAATACCAGCCTATCCCGAACTTTTCCCGCCACGGTTCAAAGTTGTCCGCCCTGTCGAAACGGGGGTCTTTGATGCTTACAACGTGGTATGTGTAGCCCCAGCGGGGATCATGCTCGATTTTATATACTACCCACCGCGATTCTATCGTGTGGTTCAGGATCACCACCTGATTTTCTTTTACTGTCTGGTTGTCGGTATCGTGTACCCTGCCTGTCGAAAGATTTACAATTTTTGCCATGATTTTAATCTTTAGAATGTTAGAAAAATGATTGTTACTAAAAGCGTGATTGCTGCCGCCAGAATGAGAAGGGAGAGAAGGCAGGAAAGAAGCCCTTTCAGGAACTTAAACCCGATATAAAGCCCCACTACCACCGCCACGAAAGTCCAGCCCCACAGTGCGAATCCTGCGACTGCAAACCCTATCTTCAAAACCCAACCTATGCTAATTGGAAGGTAGGAGGATCGATGTTTCATATTTTTTTCTGCTCGTATCATAATTTCTGACCTTTTTTTTAACGCTATGCCGTATCGGAGCCGGTGAGGAGTGTTCGAGTTTCAGGAGCTTAAAAAAGGTAGTGTTTAGCCGTGCAAGGTTTTGGCGAATAAATACGCTCGCCCGGATAGACAAAGAAGGGAAAGAGGAAGATTTTTCGACAAACCCGTAGGGCTTGACCTTGCGGCGGCGTGAAGAACACGGAAATACCTTTGCGCCTGAAATCGAACTCTCATTAGGCTTCGATGGCATTCCGCTAAACGGGGAAGAAATTATTAAAAGATACGGGCGGAAAAAAAACATCGACCCCACGGTTCAATCCGGCATCCGGGGGTCAAATCCATTGGCGGGGATTAGGACAAACCACGCCATACCCTGCCAATATCGGACAAACCATTGGCAGCCCAAATATTTCGCTTATCTTTGATGCAATAATTGAAATACAGGCAATATGGAACGATTTTTTCCACTCAAACACCTAACAGTGGAACAGTTACGCGACCTGTACCGCGATGCCTGCAAGGTCGGCAGACTACTGGTAGAATATGATAAACCGGGGGAACAGGAATATAAAGAGATCACCCTGCCCGAAGATGTGATATTGAAAAACATTAGCGGAGGCAACCAAAACTATATTGTTTTTCATGAAGATTTTGAAGGCTATCCCGATGCGACTACGGTTGCTTTTTCCTTGTCCGAATACCCGTTTACAACGGCTTATATTGATATTGACAACGCCCGGCTGGATTGGTTTGCCAAAAAGTACGGCCTTGCGGAGTGGTGGCAAATGGAGGGGGATGAAAGAAAGGATTACCCTTTCACAAGATTTTATACGCTGGAGCCGATGAAACGGCATCAATTCAACTAAAATTAAGCCCCGGAAAGGGGCTTTTTTGGCTCCGTCCTGTGCCACTCGCTGCCTGATGCTTCCACGACTTATCATCCTGATACTTAGCAGGAAATATCGGTTTATATTTGCTCTCCCGTGGTAATAAACCGATAAAAAAATAAGAAATGGAGATAATAAACATAGAAGCCCGTACATTCAATAAGATAAGATGCTTCAAAGATTTCCCCCCGAGGGTGGAAACCTTATATAACGAAAGCCGGCTCCCAAAATGGCAGGCCAACGGGGCCATTTGCGTGCCGTTCCCCCAAAGTGTCGGGCATAATAGCCGCCGTTTAATGATGACCGGGGAAGGGGTTGGGATGGAGAATAAAAAGAAGAAATCCGACCCGGATGAAATAATAAAGGAAACGAATGACCAGATCGAACAGGAAAAAGAGAAGAATTTCGTAAATTTGCTCGCAGAAATCATAGTTTCCATTACATTAAAAGAATTTTATGAAACGGGCGATTAGATATTTGCGGTTCAGCCAGTTGGGTCAAAGCAACGGATCAATTGAAAGGCAGGAATTATACACTGACCAGTGGATAAAATATAATGCCGTTGAGTTGGTTGATACTTTTATTGACCGGGGCAAAAGTGCCAGGACTTTCGACCGGCCTGATTTCATAAAGTTGCAGGAGTTCATCGCAAAACACTATAAGAAAGTAGATTATTTGCTGGTGGATCAGTTGGATCGGTTTAGCAGGGATGCAGGGGAAGCTATGAGCATGGTTAAAATGCTTCAGAGAAAGTATAATATTCAGGTGGTAAGCGTTACCGAAGGCATCACCTTCGATTATGATACTCCCGGCAGCTTCTTCAGGGCAGGGCTGCAATTGCTGCTTGCAGAAGAAGACAATATCAATAGAAGTATCAAGGTGAAAGGCGGGTTATATACGGCAAAAGCCAAGGAGGGAAGATTTGTGTACAAGACCCCGCCGTTCGGATACAGAAAAGAAGGTGAACGGAAAGAGCGCCATTTAGAGGTAGAGGAATCTGAGGCAAAGATTGTGCGTTTTATTTTTGACGCCTACCTGAGGGATGTGCCCCTTTATAAGATTAAAGAGAAGGCTTATGAACTTGGATTCGACAGGAAAGGGAATATGGCAATTGAGCGGGTGCTTTCCAACCCTGCATATGCGGCTTTAGTAAAAGTAGAACCCTACAAAGAGTATCCGGGAGGATTATTTCCCGCCAACCATGAACCGATTGTCGATATGACGACGTGGCAAATGGTGCAAAGCAAAATGAAGAAGCCGGACAAGAAAAGAACCATTATTGACGATGCAATCCCTTTAAGGGGTATATTGAAGTGCCATTGTGGAAACCCTCTGTCAGGGGCGGCCTCCCGTGGAAAATCAGGAAAATATTTTTATTACTACAAGTGTCGGCATTCAAAGCATAACAATATCAGTGCAATTAAGGCGCACAACCAGTTTCTGGGTGCATGTGAATTAATGAGCCTTCATAAAGGCATGATTGACGAAATCCGAAATACTTGCAGGATATCCCTCGAAACTGAAATGAAAGCGAACCGGGAGAGAGCGGTTGAGAAAAAAAGGCAATTGGAAGAAGCTCAGGAGAAATTATTTTCCCTGGAAGAAAAATGGATTAAGAATGAAATTACAAGGGATACCTATGACAGATGGTACTCTACGTTCAATTATAACGTCCTTAATTTGAAGGGGGCAGTGGAAAGACTGGGTAAAGATCAAGGCAGGGCTTTTGAGATACTGGAAAAGAATATTTACATGCTGTCTGATATGCGGTACGTATATAGTCAGGCAGATACGTTACAAAAGCGGGAGTTTATAAGCAAGGTGTTCGACAACAACTTGTACTATAAAGAGGGTATCTTTCGAACACCGACTATGTTGCAGATGTTCACTCATAATGCACTGGAAATGAAAAGGAAAGGATACTTAATTTACGAAAAAAAGGAGGAATTTCCTTCGGAAATCCCTCCCAGCGGAGAGAGAGGGATTCGAACCCCCGGAACCTCTCAGTTCAACGGTTTTCAA